>ENA-OQHY01000184-OQHY01000184.1-human-gut-metagenome-genome-assembly--contig:-NODE-184-length-35791-cov-7.652086_pt1 | contig 35791 bp, 38 predicted proteins | sample MGYA00242570_ERZ504733 | MGnify/ENA primary metagenome ERZ504733 (study PRJEB26092, sample SAMD00036219) | human gut metagenome | host: Homo sapiens | study: EMG produced TPA metagenomics assembly of... | reverse complement strand
CATATAAATATATATGATAATCCTGACAGATTATAGAACTGTTTGTTATGCAATTATATTTTAATAATGTATGCCCCAGTCAGACAAAATACTTTCTGCAAAGCAGCAGATATACTTGCAGATAAGTGTGGATGTGATGTAATTGCACGATTTGAGATTGATGGAGATGCTGTAGAAGTTGACAATTTAATAAAGTTACAAAAAAGGTATTCAGATGAGTGTTACGTATCTGAATATCTTTTTATAATTGTGCACATAATTAAATATATGCTTGACAGAATAAAAGGAATGATATAAAATCTTAATTAAGAATAAATCCTATTAAGGAGGCTGAAAAAAATTAGAAATACAATTCAAAGAGATATGGTACTTGATGCAGTAAATGAAATGCACAGTCATGTAACAGCAGACCAGATATATACATTTATAAAAGAAAAATATCCATCTATCGGAAGAGGGACTGTATATAGAAATCTTGGCATTCTTGTAGAAGAAGGCAAGGTTAGAAAAGTGGAAGTTCCAGATGGTTCAGACCGCTTTGACTTTACACTCGAAAATCACTACCATGTGGAATGCGTAAAGTGTGGAGAGATATTTGACGTTGATATGGATGTTATATCAGAGATGGAGAAGAGAATAAAAGACACACATGGAATGAAGTATATAAGCCATGACATTTTTTTTAAGGGCATCTGCCAGGAATGTCAGAAGAAAGAAATGAAAGATGCATAGATTGGAGAATAAAAATGTTAGAAGTAGGAACAAAAGCACCGGATTTTGAATTACCGGATCAGAATGGAGAATTACATAAATTAAGCGAATATCTTGGAAAGAAAGTAATCCTATATTTTTATCCAAGGGATAATACACCTGGATGTACAAAGCAGGCTTGTGGATTTTCAGATAGATACCCACAGTTTGTTGAGAAAGGTGCGGTTGTACTTGGTGTAAGCAAGGATTCAGTTGCATCACATAAGAAATTTGAGGAAAAACATGGACTGGTATTTACGCTTTTATCAGATACAGAGCGCAAGGTTATTGAATCATATGATGTATGGAAGGAAAAGAAAAACTACGGAAAAGTATCCATGGGTGTGGTCAGAACAACATACCTTATTGATGAACATGGGATAATAGTAAAAGCTAATGATAAAGTAAAAGCAGCTGATGATCCTGAAAAAATGCTGCAGGAACTAAGCTGATGAAGATTATATTATCACCCGCTAAAAAAATGAAAACAGACACTGATAGCATAGGTATATTATCATGTCCGGTATTCATGGAAAAAACAGAAGAGATACTTAGCTGGCTGAAAGGAAGAACCGAAGAAGAACTTCAAAAAATGTGGAAGTGCAATGACAATATTGCGGCACAGAACATAGAGAGAATTAATTCTATGAATCTGTATAAACAACTTACACCTGCTGTTTTAGCTTACGAGGGCATTGCCTATCAGTATATGGCTCCTGTAGTTTTTGAAAATGCTCATTTTGATTATGTGCAGGAACATTTGAGAATAATGTCAGCGTTTTATGGGGTATTAAAACCGATGGATGGTATTACACCATATCGACTCGAAATGCAGGCAAAGGCTTCAATAGGGCATTATAAAAATTTGTATGAGTTCTGGGGTGAGATGCTTTACAGGGAAGTAATGGATGACAGCGGAATTATCATTAATCTGGCTTCAAAGGAATACTCTAAATGTATTGAAAAATATCTGACTCCAGCAGACAGATATATTACTATTACTTTTTTGCGAAAAGTCTGGTGATAAGCTTATCACAAAAGGCACATATGCTAAGATGGCTCGTGGTGAAATGGTAAGATATATGGCAGAGAATCATATAGAAAAACCAGATGATATCAGAAGTTTTAACAGACTTGGTTATGTATTCAGAGGCGAAATTTCGTCAGGTAATGAATACATATTTGAAAGAATTGTAGAATAACAAAAGGAAGGGATGATTGCATGAATAAGAAAAAATCAAATTCAAAAAAGGCAGTTATGATAGGCTGCGGATTCGTAGGCTCAGCATCTGTATTTGCGCTTATGCAGAGTGGATTATTCACTGAAATTGCCTTGATAGATGCGGATAAGAATAAGGCAGAGGGAGAGGCTATGGATATCAGTCATGGAATACCCTTTGCCAGCCCTATGAAAATATATGCTGGTGATTATGATGATGTGGCAGATGCTGCGATTGTAATTATATCAGCAGGTGCAGGGCAAAAGCCAGGAGAAACAAGACTTGATCTGGTAAATAAGAATGTGGCAATATTTAAGTCCATTATTCCGGAAATTGCCAAAAGAGATTTTGGAGGAATCCTTCTGGTTGTAGCAAATCCTGTGGATATTCTGACACAGGTTGCAATCAAACTGTCAGGACTTCCGGAGGAGAGAGTTATCGGCTCAGGAACAGTTCTTGACAGTGCAAGACTTAGAAGCAAGCTTGGACAGCATTTATCAGTGGATAGCCGAAGCGTGCATGCATTTATAGTAGGAGAGCATGGAGACAGTGAAGTTGTGGCATGGTCATCTGCCAATGTATCCGGTGTTCCGCTTAGTGACATGTGTGAGATGAGAGGACATTATAACCATAAGGAAAATACGAAGGAAATCGCAGATGCTGTCAAAAACAGTGCCTATGAGATTATTAATAAGAAGCATGCGACATATTATGGAATTGCAATGTCAGTAAAACGTATCTGTGAAGTAATTATGCGTGACGAAAAATCAATACTTCCTGTATCGCACATGATACATGGAGTATATGAGATTGATGATGTTGTATTAAGTATGCCTGTCATTGTTGGTGCAGACGGAATTGAATCTGATATACCGATTAATCTTAGTGGAGAAGAAGCATTGAAGCTAAAAGAATCAGCAGACGCATTAAAGAATATAATTGACACATTAGAGCTGTAAATAGAAAGGGTATAGTTATTTAATTCCCATTTTCACCTTGGGGAAATATTACGAGGAAGATGGGAGAATTGTGCTTCCTTTAGCAGTTCAAGTTCATCATGCGGTATGTGATGGATTTCATATCTGCCGGTTTGTCAATGAACTGCAAGAATTACGCAATTCGTGTTAAATTTTCAAGGTACAAATAAAATCATATATTAATTAACGTGTCTTTTGCCCCCTAATCAGGATAGATAAAAAATTTCATCAAGAGCCTGTATTTATGACCTTCATCTTTTGAATATATGTAAGGACATTCTTTGAGCAGGCATAAAAATATTTTTTACAACAATTATTTTCAGTGTGACAAGAGATGAAAATGAATATTCACAAAAATAAGATGCTATGGTATAATACAAGGTACTGTATTAGGGCTTCTTATGAGAGGCGCTGAAATATGGGAAAAGATTTAAAAGGTTACAAGAATGAAATCAGTATCGTTTTATACTACAAACCGGATTGCGAACAGGCGAATTGGTAGGATTGAAATCTAAGGATTTATAGGAGGAATATAGAAAGATGAAACTTGGAATCGTAGGATTACCGAACGTAGGAAAAAGTACACTGTTTAACTCACTGACAAAGGCCGGTGCAGAATCTGCAAATTATCCATTCTGTACAATTGACCCGAATGTCGGTGTCGTAACAGTTCCGGATAAGAGACTGGATGTGCTTGGAGAGATGTATCATACAAAGAAGATCATTCCAGCAGCAATTGAGTTTGTTGATATTGCAGGACTTGTGAAGGGAGCATCCAAAGGAGAAGGACTTGGAAACCAGTTCCTTGCCAATATCCGTGAGGTTGATGCAATCGTACATGTTGTAAGATGCTTCGAGAATACGAATATTGTGCATGTAGACGGAAGTATTGATCCGCTGCGTGACATTGAGACAATCAATCTTGAGCTGATTTTCTCAGATCTTGAGGTTCTTGAAAGAAGAATCTCCAAGACAGTGAAGCTTTCTAGAAATGATAAGATGGCGGCGAAAGAGCTGGATCTTCAGAACCGTTTGAAAGCACATCTGGAAGAGAATAAGATGGCAAAGAGCTTCGTGACAGAGGATGAGGATGAGCAGGCATGGCTTGCCGAGTACAACCTTCTGACAGTAAAACCTGTAATCTTTGCAGCAAATGTATCTGAGGATGATCTTGCTGATGATGGTGTGAACAATGCAGGGGTTCAGGCAGTTCGTGAGTATGCAAAAGAGGAAGACTGCGAAGTGTTCGTAGTATGTGCAGAAATTGAAGAAGAAATTTCTCAGTTAGATGATGATGAGAAGTCCATGTTCCTTGAAGACCTTGGATTAGAAGAATCCGGACTTGAGAAGCTGATCAAGCAAGCTATCATCTTCTTGGACTGATCAGTTATCTGACAGCAGGGGAGCCGGAAGTTCGTGCATGGACAATCAAGAAGGGAACAAAGGCACCACAGGCAGCTGGTAAGATTCATACAGACTTTGAACGTGGATTTATCCGTGCGGAAGTAGTAAGTTATGATGATCTGATGGCATGCGGAACTCATGCGGCAGCAAAAGAAAAAGGATTAGTTCGTCTGGAAGGAAAAGACTATGTCGTTCAGGACGGAGATATCATGCTGTTCAGATTTAACGTTTAACAGATATAGGGAATATGCTTGAAAACCAGTTAGATTCATTGTTTTCTAATTGGAAAAGCAGTAAAAACAGGAATCAGGAACAACTGGATTTGTTCCTGATTTCTGTGGATATGAAAGGAAATAACATAATATGCATTACAATATCAGCTTTCCAAATTTAGGGATTTATCTGGATCATGTAGGAAAAAGCATCAGCATCTTTGGATTTTCAATTGCTTACTACGGCATGATTATCGGTGCGGCAATTTTGATTGGATTTTTGATTGCCACAGTGGAAGCAAAAAGAACAGGACAGAATCCGGAAGACTATCTGGATATGGGAATTGTCGGAGTAATTGCAGGAATTGCAGGCGCAAGAATCTATTATGTGATTTTCTCCTGGGATTTATATAAAGATAATCTTTTGTCTATCTTTAATCTCAGAGAAGGTGGTCTGGCAATTTATGGTGGCGTGATCGGAGCAGTGATCGCAGTTTTTGTGATGGCTGCTGTTAAGAAAAAATCACCATTTCAGATTTTGGATACAATCGCACTGGCACTTCTGAATGGTCAGATGCTTGGACGTTGGGGGAATTTCTTTAACAGGGAAGCATTTGGAGAATATACGGATTGTCTGTTTGCGATGAGGCTTCCGGTTGATGCAGTAAGGCCGGAAGATATCACAGAACTTATGCGTGAGAATATGCAGAGAATTGATGGAGTCAGTTATATCCAGGTACATCCGACATTTTTGTATGAATCATTATGGTGTGCCGGACTGCTTATTATATTGTTTCTGTATAGGAAACATAAGAAATATGAAGGTGAGCTCTTTCTTATGTACCTGTTTGGTTATGGGGCAGGACGCGTGTGGATCGAGAGGCTTAGAACGGATCAGCTTGTTCTTCCGGGGATCGGATTTCCGGTGTCAGAACTTCTGGCAGGTTGTCTGGTGATTATGACAGGAATTATGCTGATCTATTGCAGAAGACATTGCAGAAAAAAAAACGAGAAGAAAAAAGTGGATCAGTATGAGCCGGTGCCAACAAAGATCAAAGGGAAAAAACCACCGAAGTGGGATGACCGGTTGTTTAAGAATAGATAGAATAATAAGAAAAAAGTATAGTGATTCATAAGTCAGAAGAGTTAATGTTCAACAGAAAGAACTCTTCTGACTTTTTCTATTTCTGCCTGTTTTAGTTAATAATCCCCAATACCAGCACTGATAACTATTCTCAAAACAATACTCTGTACACGAAAATATACAAAAGAGGATATTTATAACTCTAGACTTTTGTGACTTTTGGAGATATAATGAAACTACATGTGAATTAATTATACTTAACTCAGTGTAAAACCTATGTAACACCTAAGGAGGAATAAAAATGGCAAGAAAAATGAAGACCATGGACGGTAATCAGGCAGCAGCTCACGTTTCTTATGCATATACAGAAGTAGCAGCTATTTACCCGATTACGCCTTCATCCGTTATGCCGGAGCATATCGATGAGTGGGCTACTGAAGGAAGGGAGAACATTTTCGGACAGACTGTACAGGTTACAGAGATGCAGTCCGAGGCCGGAGCAGCAGGTGCTGTTCACGGATCATTAGCAGCAGGTGCTCTTACAACAACATTTACTGCTTCTCAGGGGCTCCTTCTTATGATTCCTAACTTATATAAGGTTGCTGGTGAGCAGCTTCCGGGAGTATTCAACGTATCTGCCCGTGCACTTGCAAGCCACGCACTGTCAATTTTTGGAGATCATTCTGACGTTTATGCCTGTCGTCAGACAGGAGCAGCTATGCTCTGTGAATCCAGCGTACAGGAAGTAATGGACCTTACTCCGGTTGCTCATTGTGCAGCACTTGAAGGAAAGATTCCATTCATCAACTTCTTTGATGGATTCAGAACATCACACGAGATTCAGAAAATCGAGACATGGGATTATGAAGATCTGAAAGACATGGTAAGCATGGAAGCAATCGACGAGTTCCGCGCACATGCACTTAACCCGAACCACCCATGCCAGAGAGGTTCAGCTCAGAACCCGGATATCTTCTTCCAGGCTAGAGAGGCTTGTAACCCATTCTATGATGCACTTCCGGGAATCGTTCAGAAGTACATGGATAAGGTTAATGAGAAGATCGGAACAGACTACAAACTGTTCAACTACTATGGAGCAGCAGATGCAGAGCACGTGATCGTAGCTATGGGATCTGTTTGTGACACGATCGAGGAGACAATCGATTACCTGACAGCTGCAGGAGAGAAAGTCGGAGTTGTTAAAGTTCGTCTTTACAGACCATTCAGCGCAGAAGCTCTGATCGATGCTATCCCGGATACAGTTAAAAAGATTTCTGTTCTTGACAGAACAAAAGAGCCAGGAGCACTTGGCGAGCCACTGTACCTGGATGTTGTTGCAGCACTTAAAGGATCTAAGTTCGATGCAGTTCCAGTTTACACAGGACGTTATGGACTTGGTTCTAAAGATACAACACCTGCTCAGATCGTTGCTGTATACCACAACGATGAGAAAGCTAAATTCACAATCGGTATTGAAGATGATGTTACACATCTTTCACTTGATGCTGGTAAGCCACTTGTTACAACACCAGAAGGAACAATCAACTGTAAGTCTGGGGACTTGGAGCAGATGGTACTGTTGGAGCAAACAAGAACTCCATCAAGATCATTGGTGATAACACAGACATGTATGCACAGGCTTACTTTGATTATGACTCTAAGAAGTCCGGTGGTGTTACAATGTCTCACCTTCGCTTTGGTAAGAAACCGATTAAGTCAACATACCTGATTCACCAGGCTAACTTTGTAGCATGCCATAACCCATCTTATGTAAATAAGTACAACATGGTACAGGAGCTGGTTGACGGAGGAACATTCCTTCTGAACTGCCCATGGGATATGGAAGGACTTGAGGAGCATCTTCCGGGACAGGTGAAAGCTTATATTGCTAACCACGGAATCAAATTCTACACAATCGATGGTATCAAGATCGGTAAAGAGATCGGACTTGGCGGACGTATCAATACAGTTCTTCAGTCTGCATTCTTCAAACTTGCAGCTATCATTCCGGAAGAAGAGGCTATTGACCTTATGAAAGCAGCTGCTAAGGCTACTTACGGAAGAAAGGGTGACAAGATCGTACAGATGAACTACGATGCAATCGACGCAGGTGCTAAACAGGTTGTAGAAGTAGAAGTTCCAGAAAGCTGGAAAGATGCAGCTGACGAAGGTCTTGCTACACCACACATCGCAGATGGCGGAAGAGCTGATGCGATTGCATTTGCTAAGAACATTCAGGCAAAAGTTAATGCTCAGGAAGGAAATACACTCCCTGTATCTGCATTTAATGATTATATTGATGGATCTACACCATCAGGAACATCTGCATACGAGAAACGTGGTATCGCAGTAGATATTCCGGTTTGGAATCCAGATCAGTGTATCCAGTGTAACCGTTGTGCATATGTATGTCCGCACGCAGTTATCCGTCCGGTAGCTCTGACAGAGGAAGAAGTTGCTCAGGCTCCAGAAGGACTTAAGACACTTGATATGATCGGAATGCCGGGAATGAAGTTCACAATGACAGTATCCGCTTACGACTGTACAGGATGTGGATCTTGTGTGAATGTCTGCCCGGGCAAGAAGAATAAAGAGACAGGCGAAGTTGAGAAGGCTCTTACAATGGCTAACATGGAAGCTAATGCAGGAGAGCAGACATTCTTCGACTTTGGTAGAGAGATTCCGGTTAAACCAGAAGTTGTTGCTAAATTCAAAGAGACAACAGTTAAGGGAAGCCAGTTCAAACAGCCACTCCTTGAGTTCTCAGGAGCTTGTGCAGGATGTGGTGAGACACCATACGCTAAGCTGATCACACAGCTGTTTGGTGATAGAATGTATATTGCAAATGCAACAGGATGTTCTTCTATTTGGGGTAACTCTTCACCGTCTACACCTTACACAGTAACACCGGAAGGTAAAGGACCTGCATGGAGCAACTCCCTGTTTGAAGACAACGCTGAGTTTGGATACGGTATGCTGCTTGCACAGAATACAATCAGAGACAGACTGAAAGCAAAAGTTGAGAAGATCGCAGAGAAGACTACAGATGAGGCAGTTAAGGCTGCAGCAGCTGAGTATCTTGAGACATATACAGTAGGCGCTACAAATGGAACAGCTACAGACAAACTTGTTGCAGCTCTTGAAGCACTCGATTGCGATTGCGAAGAGAGAGCAGAAGTTCTGAAGAACAAAGATTTCCTTGCTAAGAAATCCCAGTGGATCTTCGGAGGAGACGGATGGGCTTACGATATCGGATACGGCGGAGTTGACCACGTTCTTGCAAGCAAGAAAGATATCAACATTATGGTATTCGATACAGAGGTTTACTCCAACACAGGTGGACAGTCCTCTAAGGCTACTAAGACTGGTGCTACAGCTCAGTTCGCAGCAGGCGGAAAAGAGACTAAGAAGAAAGACCTTGCAGGAATGGCTATGACATACGGATACGTATACGTAGCTCAGATCGCTATGGGTGCTGACTTCAACCAGACAGTTAAGGCAATCGCTGAGGCTGAGGCTTATCCGGACCATCACTGATCATCGCTTACGCTCCATGTATCAACCATGGTATCAAGAAGGGTATGAGCAAAGCTCAGACAGAGGAACAGCTGGCAGTAGAGTGTGGATACTGGAATAACTTCCGTTACAACCCGGCTGCAGAGGGAGACAAGTTCTCACTTGACAGCAAGGCTCCGAAGGCAGAAGGATACCAGGACTTCCTGAATGGTGAAGTACGTTACAATGCACTGAAGAGAGCTAACCCGGCTAAGGCTGACAAGCTCTTCGCTCTCAATGAGCAGGAAGCTATGGAGAGATACGATTACCTGAACAAACTGGTAACTGTATACGCTGCAGAAAAAGAAGATAAATAAGGATATTTCATGAGTGAATGAGATATGAAAAGAGGAGATCTCCGTAAGGGGATCTCCTTTTGCGTGAAAAAATGATGGGGTTGACCTGTTTCGCAATTTTTGATTACAGTGGTGCGCGAAGATATTTCTTCGGTGTCATTCCTTTGTATTTCTTGAATGTCTTAATAAAATAACTCACATCATTGAAACCACAGCTTAATCCGATGTCAGCAATAGATTCATTTGAAGTTACAAGTTTGAAACAGGCTTGCTCAATCCGATAATAATTCAGATAGTCAACAGGGGTCCTGTGGGTCATATCCTTAAAGTAACGGCAGAAATATTTTGAATTCATGCCGGCTGCCTGAGCCAGATCTTCCAGTGTGATACAGTCAGCATAATGGTTTTCAATCACTTCAAGAGCTTTCTTTAAATGTTCTATTTTTCGGCTATCCTTCTGACTGATGATTCGAACGTTTTCGAACAATTTATTTTCCAAAATGTAGCCTAAAAATTGGTACAGAGTACCAATCACCATAAGCTCGTGCCCTTCGGTACGCTTTTTGATATGTTCAAACATCATGGAAGTAATATGTTCTAAATTCTTTACAGGTGCTTTGATGAGGGCAGGGATAGTCAGAGTGTCACTTCCGATCTTCTTAAGCAGACGTTCGCTGGCATGGTTTACTGCCATGAGCGATTCAAGATTAAAAACAAGACATTCATAGACACAATCCTTAGGAGTTCCGCCATGAAGAAGCCCTCCTTTTATAAAAATAAGGTCTCCGGCTTCTGCAGTGAATTCATTTTCACCAATTGACATAAGTAAGTTCCCTTTTAAAACACGAATAAGTTCGTATTCGATGTGCCAGTGATAAGACATATCATACCGTGGATGATTTGGCGTAACATGATAAAATTCAATTGGAAAATCAATGGTTCCGTGATTACGCTCTTCTTTGTAATTGATGTATTTCATGCAATAATCTCCTTTGAAAATCTAAATAGTGTAAATACAAACATAAATATGAAGATATATGCTTGTAAATTGTACTTTGTTGTATAAAAGGTGAATATCTTTATATTTTATTCTAGTATACCACAAGACAAAAAGAAAGGAAAGAACTATAATGATACTTAAAGAAGCGGTTCTGCGAAGGAAGATAAGCAGAGCAAGGCAAACAATTAAGGAGGAATGTAATTATGGCAGAAAGAAGATTAGTAGGATCTTATCCAGTAATTGGTATCAGACCGACAATTGATGGACGTAGAGGAGCTCTTGACGTAAGAGGATCTCTTGAAGAGCAGACAATGAACATGGCAAAATCTGCAGCAAAACTGTTTGAGGAGAACTTAAGATATTCAAATGGCGAGCGGTTAAAGTTGTTATCGCTGACACAACAATCGGACGTGTAGGTGAGAGTGCTGCTTGTGCTGATAAGTTCAGAAGAGAAGGCGTAGATATCACAGTTACAGTTACACCTTGCTGGTGCTACGGAGCTGAGACAATGGATATGGATCCACAGACAATCAAAGCTGTATGGGGATTCAACGGAACAGAGAGACCGGGAGCTGTATACCTTGCATCTGTACTTGCTACACATGCACAGAAGGGACTTCCGGCATTCGGAATTTACGGACATGACGTTCAGGAAGCTGATGACACAACAATTCCGGAAGACGTTAAAGAGAAACTTCTTAGATTCGGACGTGCAGCTGTTGCAGCAGCATCCATGAGAGGAACATCTTACCTTCAGATCGGATCTGTTACAATGGGTATCGGTGGATCTATCATTGATTCTGATTTCATCGAGTCTTACCTTGGAATGCGTGTAGAGTCTGTTGATGAGGTAGAAATCATCCGTCGTATGTCAGAAGAGATCTATGACAAGGCTGAGTTCGAGAAAGCTCTGAAATGGGCAAAAGAGACTTGCAAGATTGGTTGGGACAAGAACCCAGAAGAGCTTCAGGCTACTCCAGAGGAGAAAGAGGAGCAGTTCGAGTTCGTTGTTAAGATGGCAGTTATCATCAAAGACCTTATGAATGGAAATAAGAATCTTGACGAGAAGTTCTCAGAGGAAGCAATCGGACACAACGCTCTGGCAGCTGGATTCCAGGGACAGAGACAGTGGACAGACTTCTATCCGAACGGAGACTTCGCAGAGGCAGTTCTGAATACATCTTTCGACTGGAACGGAGCTCGTGAGCCATACATCCTTGCTACAGAGAACGACGTTCTCAACGGACTTGGAATGATGTTCATGAAACTTCTTACAGGACGTGCTCAGATCTTCGCTGATGTTCGTACATACTGGAGCCCAGAGGCAGTTAAGAAAGCTACAGGATATGACCTCGAGGGTGTTGCTAAAGAGAACGGTGGATTCCTTCACCTGATCAACTCTGGAGCAGCTTGCCTTGATGCATCTGGTGTTGCTAAAGACGAGAACGGTAACGGCGTTATGAAAGAATGGTGGAACGTTACAGAAGAAGACCAGAAAGCAATCATGGATGCTACAGAGTGGTGCATGGCTGACAACGGATACTTCCGTGGAGGCGGATACTCAAGCCGTTACGAGACACGCGCTCAGATGCCAGCTACAATGATCCGTCTTAACCTTGTAAAAGGACTTGGACCGGTTCTTCAGATTGCAGAAGGATGGACACTTGAACTTCCAGAAGAAGTATCTGATAAGCTTTGGAAACGTACAGACTACACATGGCCATGTACATGGTTTGCTCCAAGATGTGATGGTAAAGAGGGAGCATTCAAGACAGCTTATGATGTAATGAACAACTGGGGAGCTAACCACGGTGCTATCTCCTACGGACACATCGGAGCTGACCTGATCACAATGTGTTCAATGCTTCGTATTCCAGTATCTATGCACAACGTACCGGAGAAAGATATCTACCGTCCGGCAGCATGGAATGCATTTGGAATGGATAAAGAAGGCGCTGACTTCAGAGCTTGTAAGAACTACGGACCGCTTTACAAATAAGAAGGAGTCCTTTTGTTAGGAAATGTAAAAAGACTGTAAATGCAGTTTCGATACAGAACTAGAACAAAGAATGCGGGGGTGCTGCCTATGCAGGGCCCCTGTTTTAATACCGAGTAAAAGAGTATTAAGAAAAGAGGAAGATTATGGAGAAAAAAGTATTAGCATTTGACTTTGGTGCTTCAGGCGGAAGAGCAATGTGCGGAACTTTTGATGGTGACAAGATCAGCATTGAAGAACTTCACCGTTTTTCTAACGATCCGGTTATCCTGAATGGATCAATGTACTGGGATGTACTGAGATTATTTTTTGAGATCAAACAGGGTCTGATCAAAGCAAAAAAATGTGGAAAAATCGAAAGTATCGGTATCGACACATGGGGAGTTGATTTTGGACTGATCGACGAGGAAGGAAGACTTCTTGAGAACCCTGTACATTACCGTGATGCACGTACAGAAGGAATGATCGAAGAAAGTTTCAAACTGATCGATAAAGAGAAATTCTACCAGATCACAGGAAATCAGTTCATGGATCTCAACACAGCATTCCAGCTCCTTTCTCTTGTAAAGACAAGAAAAGAGCTTCTTGAGAAAGCTGACAAGATGATTTTGATGCCAGACCTTTTCAACTACTTCCTTACAGGGGAGAAAAAAGCTGAGTATTCTATCGCTTCTACAACACAGCTTCTTGATGCGAAAAAGGGCGAGTGGTCAGACGAAGTGATCGAAGCACTGGGAATTCCGAAACATATTTTCCCGGAAATCGTACCTACAGGTACAAAGATCGGTACTCTTACAGATGAAATCTGTACAGAGCTTGGTCTGGATAAGATTGATGTTATGGCTGTTGCAGGACATGATACGCAGAGTGCGCTTGTATCTGTACCAACATCAGAAGAAGATTTTATCTTCCTGAGTTGCGGAACATGGTCACTGCTTGGAACAGAGCTTGCAGAACCTATTATCAATGAGAAATCTGAGCATTACAACATCACGAATGAAGGTGGATATGGAAGAAAGATTTCCTTCCTTAAGAATATCATCGGATTGTGGTGTATTCAGGAAAGCCGTCGTCAGTGGATCCGTGAAGGAAATGAGTATGGATTTGGCGAGCTTGAGATTATGGCAAAAGAAGCTCCGGCACTCCAGAGCTTTATTGATCCGGATGCACCGGAATTCACACCAGCCGGAGATATTCCGACAAGAATCCGTGAATTCTGCAAGAAGACAGGACAGCCTGTTCCGGAAACAGTCGGAGAAGTTGTTCGTTGCATCAACCAGAGTCTTGCAATGAAATATCGTCATGCGATGGAAGAGATTAAAGAGTGTACAGGTAAAGATTATAAGACAGTCTACATGGTAGGCGGTGGAACACAGAGTGCTCTTCTTTGCCAGTTCACAGCAAATGCATGTGGATGCAGAGTAAGTGCAGGCCCAATAGAGGCAACTGTTCTTGGAAATATTGCACTGCAGCTCATGGCTTCCGGAGATATCAAATCTATCGAAGAAGCAAGAGAAATTATCAAACGTTCTCAGGACATCAAGATCTACGAGCCACAGGACAAAGAAGCATGGGACGAAGCATACGAGAGATTTAAGAAAATTTTAGTATAGTGCTTTGAACTAAGGGGGAATGAGTTGTCAGTCGCACATCGTGTGAACAGTAACATTATGGCTGGCAACGTAATAAAAAAGAATTCTTCAGAAACACTTGACTGTCAATCTGCTGTATGATTTAATGGAATAAGCAGTTGAGTTGGGCAAAATGCATAACGGTTCGCTAATTGGCCTGGGAGGAGAAGATTATGGCTGCTACTATTCGCGATATCAAGAAAAGGACAGGATTGTCCCTTGCAACGATATCGAAGTATTTGAATGGCGGTAATGTATTGCCGGAAAATCGTATCTTGATTGAGGAGGCAATCAACGAACTGCATTATGAAGTGAACGAGCTCGCAAGAGGGCTTGTTACCCACAAGACAAAGACGATTGGAGTTCTGGTTTATGATATACAGTGTCTTTTTGTAGGAAGTATGCTGCATTATCTGGGAATGGAACTTCATAAAAAGGGATATGGAATGTTGATCTGTGATTCCTGCAATGACGAGAAGCTACAGAAAGAAAATCTGCAGTTTCTTCTTAGCAGGAAAGTAGATGGAATATTGGTATTTGCTGTAGGTATGCATGGAAAGTTTCTTCATGCTGCGAAAAAAGCAAATGTTCCGGTTGTTCTGGTTGACAGATCATTCCAGGATGAAGAATATGATTGCGTTGAGGTTGATAACCGGACAGCAATCTATCGTGCAACGAATAAATTAATTGAGAACCATCACAAGAAAATAGCTGTGATTGCCTCTAATATTGAATATACCGGAAGGGAACGTGTGAAAGGATATTCTGATGCGATGAACCAGGCAGGACTGGAGATTCCAAAGGAATACTGTAAGCTGGGAGGGCATTCTTTTGAACATGGGTACAGAGGAATGAAAGAACTTTTGGAGCTTGAAGACCGTCCGACCGGTGTGATCTTAGGAAACTATAACACCATGCTTGGTGGAATTATGGCATTGAACGAATCAGGACTCTCCTGTCCGCAAGATGTCTCGCTCATCGGAGTGGATAATCTTCCGATGACCCAGGTGCTGCGCCCTAAATTATGGCTGATTGTCCAGCCAATGGAAACGATGTGCGAGAAGGCTGTAGCTATGCTCCTGGAGCGAGTAAATGGAGAGCAAAACGGTATGCCGGTAAAAATTAGTTTCAGTACCTCTGTAAGAGAGGGAGACTCAATACGAGACCTTGGATAGTGCATAAGCAAAATGCACAGAAAAGCGTGGGTTTTGTTGTGAAAATGGATAAAAATATAGTGAAAACAAACAAAAACGAACCGTTTCGCCCTAAAAACGGTGGGGAATCTTGACAAAACGTGGAAACAAAGCTATAATTTATTCATGTATCAAAGGTGTGCGGGGAAATCGAAAACACACTTTGAAAAACAAAAAATCTTAAAGCTTTGAAAGCGAACCGTTACGCTGAGGTTAAGAGGAATGGGGGTATCGTAAGAGTTAATCGACAATCCAGTCAACACCAGCAAAGTAAAAGATGGGAGGAAGAAAATTGGAAAAAATTAAACAAAATCCTTTTGTAAAAAAGGTAGGATTTAACAGAATTGTTTTGTGCTGTGTCCTTCTTCTGATGTACGGACTCTTCTGTGCACTGACCGGAGGAAGCTTCGCAGGAATGAACCGAATCATGAGCGCACTCAATTATGCTTATTTCCTTGGATTTTTATCACTGGGTGTTACATTTGTAATTGCTACAGGACAGATCGACTTCTCTATTGGACCGGTTATGTTCTGTTGTGCACTTATCTCAGGTTATACACTGACAACACATGGAATTTCCATGCCGGTTGCAATCCTGATCAGTATCCTTGTGGGATTTGCTTTTGGTCTCTTTAATGGATACCTGGTAGCTTACTGGTCAGTACCTTCATTCATCACTTCAATGGCAAGTATGAATATTGCAAAAGGTCTTGCGTCAGTTTACACAAAGACACAGTCAGTCAGCTGGCCGCAGGCAGCAGATCCGGACAACGGATGGTTCAGAAATCTTGTAAGATATAACGGAGTCCCGGTTGGACTTGTTATTCTTCTGGTAGTTGCAGTTGTCTGTGCGATTATCCTGAACAAGACAAGAATCGGACGTTACATCCTTTGCCTTGGTAGTAACAAAGAAGCTGTTAGACTTTCAGGTGTAGATGTTAAGAAATGGGAAATGCTTGCATTCATTATCTGTGGAGTTCTCGTTGGAATGGGCGCTATCTTCTATGTATCTGCATATACAACAGTACAGCCTGGTTATGGAGATCAGTACAACAACGAAGCAATCGCCGGATGTGTAATGGGTGGTACATCCATGGCAGGTGGACTTGCATCCATCAGCGGTACAATCATTGGTGTATTTATCATCGCTCTTCTTCAGGAAGGAATTCTGGCTCTTGGCTTTACAAAAGATTATCAGCTTATCATTACAGGTGTTATTGTTATCGTCGCAGTATTCAGTGACGTACTTGCAAGACGCAGAAAGAACTAATTTCTCTTCTATATTAAGAGATCAGCTTTATGAATGATGAACGAAATGTTTGATTGAAAGAAAGGCAAGGGTAATAAAATGGGCGAAGTTATATTGGAAATGAAAGGGATTGATAAATCTTTCCCAGGTGTTCACGCACTTGACCATGTAGATCTTGAGATCAGAAAAGGCGAAGTTCTTGCTCTTATGGGAGAGAACGGTGCCGGTAAATCTACTCTGATGAAAGTTCTTACAGGTATTTATACAAAAGATTCTGGAACAATTACATATGAAGGAAAAGAAGTAGAGTTCCACAGCGCACGTGAAGCACAGGATAACGGTGTTATCATCGTACACCAGGAGCTGAACATGCTTGGTCATCTGACAGTTGCTCAGAACATCTTCATCGGAAGAGAGTTCAAGAAGGGTATCAAGATTGATGACAAGAAGATGAACGAAGAAGCACAGAAACTGTTCGACAGAATGAACGTTGATATTGATCCGAGAGAGACAATGTCAAAACTTACAGTAGGTAAGCAGCAGATGTGTGAGATCGCAAAAGCTATTTCACATGATGCAAAGATCATCATCTTTGACGAGCCATCAGCAGCTCTGACAGAGACAGAGATCGAGCAGTTGTTCAAGATCATCCGTGACCTGAAAAGTCAAGGAATGGGAATTGTTTATATCTCCCACCGTATGGATGAGATTAAAGTGATCACAGACCGTGTTACAGTCATGAGAGATGGTACTTATGTTGGAACATTGATCACAAAAGAAAGTACAAAAGACGACATCATCAACATGATGGTTGGACGTGTTATTTACGAAGATCCGAAGGAGAAGAACATGACACCTCCGGGAGCACCGGTAGTTCTTAAAGTTGAACACCTGAACGCTGGTAAGATGGTACAGGATGTAAGCTTCGAACTTCACAAAGGTGAGATCCTTGGATTCTCCGGACTGATGGGAGCTGGACGTACAGAGACAGCCAGAGCACTCTTTGGAGCTGACCCGATCGACAGCGGTGATATTTATATCAACGGTAAGAAGGTTACAATCAAGAGCCCACAGGATGCTGTTAAGTGCGGTATCGGTTATCTGTCAGAGGACAGAAAGAGATATGGTATTGTTGTACAGAAATCAGTTGCTGAGAATACAACAATGGCAACACTTGAAAAATTCATGAGCGGTCCTTTTATCGATAAGAAGAAAGAGAACAAGATTGCTCAGGAATATGTTGAGCAGCTTGCAACAAAGACTCCTGGTACAGATCAGCTGGTAGTTAACCTGTCAGGTGGTAACCAGCAGAAAGTCGTTATTGCAAAATGGCTGACAAGAGACTGTGACATCCTTATCTTCGATGAGCCTACAAGAGGTATCGACGTTGGAGCTAAGAATGAGATTTACAAGCTGATGAATCAGCTGGCAGCAGAAGGAAAAGCCATTATTATGATTTCCTCCGAGATGACAGAGATCCTTCGTATGAGTGACAGAATCGTTGTTATGTGCGAAGGTAAGAAGACAGGTGAGCTGGATATTTCCGAAGCTACACAGGAAAATATCATGAACATGGCTACACGTGAGATTGAGTAGGGAGGGAAAAAGTAATGGCAAATAATACAACAAAGAAGGCCGGCTCTAATAAGTCATTTATTGACAGAATGGGAGGACAGAAATTCATCGTCCTGCTCGTTGTTATTGCACTGTTTATCTTCTTCTGTGCAATGAGCCCGAACTTCAGAAAATATACAACATTTATTAACATTCTGGACTTCTCCTATTATATTGTCCTGATGGCAATTGGAGTAGCCTTTCCACTGATGACAGGTGGTGTTGACCTGTCAATCGGTACTGGACTTGTATGTTATTCACTCGTTGGTGGATATCTGATCGTTCACAAAGGAATGCCTACAATCGTTGGTATCCTTGCAGCAATTATTCTTGGAATGCTGATTGGTGTTCTGAATGGTGTACTGGTAGCAATCATGGACCTGCCGGCATTCCTGGCAACACTTTGTACTTGTATGATTACTCGTGGACTTGGTTCCATTATCGTAGGTGGATTCGGAATCTCATGGCCGGCAGCAGCAGCACCGGGCGGATGGTTCAGAAGTATCTTCAAGATTCAGTCCGGCGGACAGAATATCCCGATCGGTTTCTTATGGGTAATTCTTCTGGTTGTTGTTATGACATTTGTACTGAATCATACAAGAATTGGACGTTATACACTTGCAATCGGAAGTAACAAAGAAGCAACAAGACTTTCCGGAGTTAATGTAAGATTCTATCATATTGCAGCATATGTAATCTGTGGATTCTTCGCAGGACTTGCTTCTATCGCATACTCCGCTATCTTCGCTACAGTTCAGCCAGGAAGTGGTGCTGGATTCGAGCTTGAGGCTATCGGTGGAGCAATCATCGGTGGTGTATCCATGACAGGTGGTGTAGGAAGCATCACAGGAACACTGTTTGGTGTATTCGTTATCTGTCTTCTGAAGACTGGTCTTCCATTCATCGGACTGACAGCTAACTGGCAGCAGATCATTACAGGATTTGTCCTGATCGCAGCCGTACTTGTTGATATTCTTAAGAGAAAAGCAGGAAAAGAGTAATTTTTTCCACTTAAATTTAGAATTTGTGAAAAATCACGAAAAAGCAATAATTAATTGCAAAACCATTGGTAATGTGTTATATTATTAATGTGTGCGGATAGATAGCAGCGGGGAAACGTGCTGAAAAAAGCGTGAAAAAGAAAGCTGTTACTATAGAAGCTAAACGAAACAGACTGTATAAAGAGTTTTCGGACAAAGAAGCCTGGGCAAACTACTTCTGCAGAGCGATTTAAGAAATGCACGAAAGAGGCTCTGCCAGAGAGGCCTGGCATTAGGGAGAGGAAAACTGGAAGAAAACTCAGACAAGCAGTCACAAATTTATTTTGTCAGGAGGACATAATTATGAAAAAGAAAGTTTTAGCAGTTTTACTTGGTGGATGTATGGTAGTTGGAATGCTCGCAGGATGTGGATCCAAGGCAGATGACACTAAGAAAGCAGATGGCGACACTAAGACAGATGGATCAGGAGATTCCAAGGGATATCATTTCGAAGTTGTTGTAAAGAGCTTCCAGTCTTCATACTGGCAGGCAGCTGTACAGGGAATCAATCAGGCTTGTGATGAGCTCGGTGTTACAGCTAACACAACAGGACCGAACGCAGAGTCCGATATCGCTGACCAGGTTAACATGCTGAACAACGCAATCAACAAAAATCCAGACGGAATCGCTCTTGCAGCTTGTGACCAGAACTCAGTTCTTGGTTCACTGCAGTCAGCACTTGACAAGAAGATTCGGTTGTATGTTTCGACTCAGGTGTTCCGGACGCTCCAGAAGGATCTGTATACGCAACAGTTGTAACAGACAACGAGCAGGCTGGTGGAATCGCAGCAGAGCATATTTATGAAGCAATCAAAGACAGAATCGGAAACGGACAGGTTCGTGTTGGTGAAGTTAACCAGGATGCAACATCTGCTAACATTTCTGAGCGTGGTATGGGATTCATCAACAAGTTCATCGAGCTTGCTAAAGCTGATGGAAAGACAGTAGCAGTTGTAGGAAATGACTTCTATGTAAACCAGGTAAAAGACAATGGCGATCAGGCATCTGCTGACGTAGTTCTCGAAGTTGCAGTTCCGGCACAGACAACAGTTGAGCTGTGTGCTACAGAGGCTTCTAACATCATGAACAAAGACGATACAATCGCTATGTTCGGATCAAACCAGGTATCTGCAGAGGGTGTTCTCACAGCTAACCAGAACCTGAACAAACTTGGAACAGATGATGATAAGATCGTTGCAGCTGGATTCGATGCTGGATCAGTTATCAAAGCCGCTGTTAAAGATGGTACATTACTTGGTGCTGTTACACAGTCTCCTCTGATGCAGGGTAAAATCTCCATCGAGACTCTTGCTAAGATCTGTGATGGTGAGTCTGTAGAAGACGTTACAACAGATGGTTACTGGTATGATTCTACAAACATGGATGATGAGGATATCTCTCCAAACCTGTATGACTAATTCATATCTGTAAAGAGAAGCTGAATTATTAAAGTGAAAAGAAAGGAATCGGGAAATTCCCGGTTCCTTTTTTAAAATAATATGTTATTATATCAAGGAGGAAAATAATATGTTAAAAGGAATTCCAAAAATTTTATCACCAGAACTGTTGAAAGTACTTGCTGAGATGGGACACAGTGACAGACTGGTCATCTCTGATGGAAACTTTCCGGCTGAATCAATGGGAAAAGACGCGATTGTGATCCGTTGCGACGGACACGGAGTACCGGAGATTCTTGATGCGATTCTTCAGGTGTTTCCTCTGGACAGCTATGTGGAGCATCCGGTAAATCTTATGGAAGTTATGCCTGGAGATACAGTGGAGACACCAATCTGGGATACATATAAAGAGATTATCCGTAAATATGATGACAGAGGTGATGCTGTTGTTGGAAACATTGAGCGTTTTGCATTCTATGATGAAGCTAAGACAGCTTATGCGATCATTGCAACAGGTGAATCAGCACTTTATGCGAATGTAATGCTTCAGAAGGGTGTTGTAACAGACTAGTCACATTTTTTAACGTAATGGAGGAACAATATGCTTGATCATGTAGAAAAAATATTTGCAGATATGAAGCCGATGATGAAAAAGTTGAAGAAGGCTTCTTATAAAGTAAATATGGAGGCTTTTATAGAGAATCATGGACATTATTTCCGTGAGATGACAGAATATACGGAGAATGCTTCTGATAAAGAGACGGCAGCCAAAGAGCTTGCAGTAGACTTTACAGATAAGGTTTATGATGCATATGTTTCTCCGAAAAAAGGAAAAATAGACAGTGCAGTTCAGACAGATCTGAATTTCTTTATGATCTATTATGTATTTCCGGCAATTCTTTTGACAGAGCATGACGATGCGAAACTGATCGCAGATCATCTCTGCAGCAGATGGGGAGAAAAGTTTAAGAACAGTAAGATTCAGTATACAGATTATGATTCCCTATATGTTTCATTCCGTGAGAAGATATTTGGAATCTTTTAATACTTGCAAATCAACCTTACTTGTGATAGAATAACTAAGATTCATGTAATGGCATGAGAAGATTTTAGAAGCTATATTTTTATGGTTTAATAAGTGTGCTGTTACGTTAGTGTGTAGGAGGTCATAGAAGATGGACATTTTGAAGATTGTTTTATACATTATCTTTGTTATAGACTGTATCGCATTATCAGCGATTATTCTTTTGCAGGAAGGAAAGTCAGCCGGATTGGGAACAATTGGCGGTATGGCGGATACTTATTGGGGACAGAACAAGGGACGTTCTATGGAAGGTGCACTTGTAAAGTCTACAAAGTTTCTTGCTATCCTTTTCCTGGTGCTTGCAGTAGTACTGAACCTTAAGGTTTTTAATTAATAACAGATGATGAAGTGAGTATAAGACATTCTATAATAAGACTATAGAATGTCTTTTTTACTTTAAGTAGTGATGAAAGGTTACATCGTGTGAACAGTAGAGATGAAAGGAAATAGAATGGATCAGACATTTGAAAAGAGAAAAAAAGTGATTTATGACTTTATTTGTGATGATTTTTATGTCCCAATGAAAGTCAAAGAGATTGCGACGGTTCTTCAGGTATCGAAAGAACAGAGAAGAGAGCTTCAGGAAGTGTTGGATGCACTCGTTGAAGAAGGAAAGATTACACTTTCTAAAAGAGGGAAATACAGTAAAGGGCAGACGAAGCGTATCACAGGAACCTTCCAGGCGAATATCCGTGGATTTGGATTTGTTATGGTAGAGGGTGAAGATGAGGATATCTTTATTCCGGGAGAGAATGTGAACGGTGCATTCCAGGGAGATGAAGTGGAATGTATTATCACAGGTGCGCCGGGAGGTAAGAGAAAAGAAGGAAAAATCGTAAGAATCGTGTCGCATCAGGTGAAGAAGATTGTCGGATTGTATGAGAAGAGTAAGAGTTTTGGATTTGTACGTCCGGATAATCAGAGATATCTGAAAGATATTTATATTCCGGCCGGAAAAGAGATGGGTGCCATGGACGGTCATAAGGTTGTGGTAGAACTGACATCTTATGGACAGGAACATGCTAAGCCGGAAGGAAAGATTGTTGAGATCATCGGTCATGTGAATGATCCGGGAGCAGATATTTTATCTATTGTAAAGGATTATGATCTTCCTACAGAATTTCCGGAGAAGGTATTGAATCAGGCGGTTCGTGTTGGAAAAGATGTATCAGAAGCAGATTGTGCAGGTAGATTGGATTTACGTGACTGGCAGATGGTTACGATCGACGGTGAAGATGCGAAGGATCTGGATGATGCGGTTTCTCTGACAATGAAGGATGAGAATTATCAGCTGGGAGTTCATATTGCGGATGTTACCAATTATGTACAGGAGAAAAGTGCTCTGGATCGAGAAGCACTGAAGCGTGGGACGAGTGTTTATCTTGCTGACCGTGTCATACCGATGCTGCCGCATGTGTTGTCGAATGGCATCTGTTCTCTGAATGCAGGGGAAGACCGTCTGGCATTATCCTGTATTATGACAGTGTCTCCAAAGGGCGAAGTGATCGATCATCAGATCGCGGAGACTGTGATCCGGGTAGACAAGCGTATGAGTTATACAGGTGTATCTAAGGTGCTGGCAGAAGAACCGGAAGCACTGGAAGAAGATAAGGATTTTGTTCCGATGATTCAGAAGATGCAGGAACTTTCAACGATTCTCAGAGAACGACGTGGCAAGAGAGGTTCGATTGATTTTGATTTTCCAGAGACAAAGATTGAATTGGATGAGAAGGGGAAACCAATTAATATCAAACCTTATGAGAGAAACAGTGCAACGAAGATCATCGAAGATTTTATGCTTCTTGCCAATGAGACAGTGGCAGAAGAATATTTTTGGAGAGAGGTTCCATTTCTCTACAGAACGCATGAAGTTCCAGACGAAGAGAAGATAAAGAAACTGAGTACCTTTATCAATAATTTCGGTTATCATATTCATGTGCATGATGAAGTAAAGCCAAAGGAGATTCAGAAACTTCTTAGTCAGGTGGAAGGAACCCCGGAAGAAGCTCTGATCAGCAGACTTACATTACGCTCCATGTGCCAGGCAAAATACACAACAGATAATACAGGACACTTCGGATTGGCAGCGAAGTATTATACACATTTCACTTCTCCGATCCGCCGTTATCCGGATCTCCAGATTCACAGAATCATTAAGGAGAATCTGCGCGGACGATTGAATGAGAATCGTATAGAACATTATGACAAGATCCTCCCGGAAGTAGCGAAGCAGTGTAGTGACAGAGAACGACTGGCAGAAGAGACAGAACGTGAAGTTGTGAAGATGAAAAAAGCAGAGTATATGCGCATGCATATTGGAGAAGAGTACGAAGGTGTCATTTCCGGTGTTACAAAATGGGGAATCTATGTAGAACTTCCGAATACAGTGGAAGGTCTTGTTCATGTTGTGGATCTGCGGGACGATCATTATAATTTTATAGAGCAGACATATGAAATGGTCGGAGAGCATACAGGAAAGACATATAAACTTGGTGAAAAGGTGCGTGTCCGCGTAAGTGATGCAGATAAGCTGCTCCGAACGATTAATTTCGAGCTGGCATAATACTTGCAGGAGTGCGGTTAAAATAGATGAGTTAGAGGTTAGAATCAGATGGCAAAGACAGAGAAAAAACTTATTGCGAATAATAAAAAAGCATATCATGATTATTTTATTCTTGAGAAATACGAAGCAGGACTTGTGCTGCATGGCACAGAAGTAAAGTCTCTTCGTATGGGAAAGTGTAGTATTAAAGAAGCATTTATCCGTGTGGAAGACGGGGAGATGTATATCTATGGTATGCATATCAGTCCTTATGAGAAGGGAAATATCTTTAATAAAGATCCGCTTCGTGTGAGAAAGCTGCTTCTTCATAAGAAGGAGATACTGAAAATATTTGGTAAGATGAAAGAACAGGGAATTACAGTTGTTCCGCTGCAGGTTTATTTCAGTGGAAGTCTTGTAAAGATTGAGATCGGACTTGCCAAAGGTAAGAAATTATATGACAAGCGTGAGACGATCGCAAAGAAAGATCAGAAGCGTGAAGCACAGAGAGAATTCAAAGCGTTCAATCGATAAAGGATTGAGGCAGGAGCGAATAGAAAAAGCAATTGGATCAGAAACCAATTGCTTTTTTTACTTCATTGATATCGCCAGTAAATACAAGTCCACCCATTCCGGCTTCTTTTGCTGCATTGATGTTTGGCTCAAGATCATCAATAAAGAAACATTCTTCTGCCTTTAAATCGAATTTCCTGAGAAAATGACTGTAGATTTCAGGAGACGGCTTTGCAAGTCTAATCGGTCCGGAAAATAAGATTCCGTCAAACTGAGAAAGAAGTTCACTTCCTTCATAGTATTCTGCAAAATAGGTTGGAGCATTAGACAGCAGATAGATTGGTATATTGCGCTCTTTTAATTCATGGATAAATGTAATGGTATCCGGAAGTAAAGTAGTGCAGCGTGGCCATTCTTTTGCAAACCGGCGGATGCAGTCCTTCAAATGTTCCGGAACCTGATCGATGACTTCATTTATGTAACTATCATAATCAAGTGTGCCGGCGTCAAGTTCTGCCCAGCGTTTATAAACGATTTCGGATAAATAATCCAGTTCTTCTTCATATGGACAGAATTCTGAGAGGATCGCTTTTCCATCAAAACGTCCAATGACATTTCCAAAGTCAAAAACAATATTCTTGTATTTCATGACAAATTCCCTTTCTATAGATGCTTATTTTATTATACTGCGCAGAAAAGACAGATTCAAATAAAATATGCATTGCTGGTCGCACATCGTGTGAACAGTAACATCGTGCGAACAGTAACTAATAGACAAAAAGAGAAAATCTGTCTAAAAATTATCTTGACATCTATTTTATTTGTGATATACTTTGAGAGTCAAAGTATTTAAAGGTCAAAACAATTATGGTTCAGATATAGAAAGAATCATACTGTGAAGAGTGACAATTATTTTGACAGAGTTGGAGAAGAGATATGATAGGAAGAATATGCGGGACAGGATCGTACATACCGTCCCATCGAATGGACAACGTGGAATTGTCCTCTCTGGTCGACACAAGTGATGAATGGATCCGGGAACGCACAGGAATTCAAAGCCGACATCTCGCAAAACAGGAGACGGTATCTTTTATGGCTGCAAAAGCAGCAGAAGAAGCTCTTGCAGACAGTGGGCTGAAAGCAGAAGAGATTGACCTGATCCTTGTAGCGACGTCTTCTTCAGAAACAGTATTTCCGAATACTTCCTGTGAAGTGCAGAAAGCAATCGGTGCAGTTCATGCATGGGGATACGATCTGAATGCAGCCTGTTCGGGATTTATTCTCGCATTGAATACGGCGCAGTCTTATATCCGTTCGGGTCTTGTTAAGACTGCACTGGTGATCGGTGCAGAGAAGATGAGCAGAATTGTAGACTGGAAAGACCGTGGAACTTGCATTTTATTCGGAGACGGTGCAGGTGCAGTGGTTCTCCGGGGAGAAGAAAGTGAAAGCGCAGAAGCAGTCTACACGGCCATGGCACATTCGGCAGGAGACAAGGGAGAGGCATTGACCTTACAATATGGAACAGAAGAAACGCCGGTAATTCGGATGGATGGACAGGCAGTTTTTAAGTTCGCTGTGAGAAAAGTACCGGAAATCATCGAAGAAATGTTGAAAAAAGCAGATGTTTCAAGAGAAGATGTGGATTACTTTGTTTTGCATCAGGCAAACAGAAGAATCATTGAAGCGGCTGCAAAGAGGGTTGGCGTAGAAATTGAGAAGTTCCCAATGAATCTTGGTGAATATGCGAATACGTCGGCGGCGTCAGTTCCAATCCTTTTAAATGAAATGAATCGGGATGGAAAGCTGAAAAGAGGTCAGAAAATTATACTTGCCGGATTCGGGGCAGGACTTACATGGGCAGGATGCCTGATGGAATGGTAAATTCAAGAAAGGAAAACAAAATCATGTTAGAAAAAGTAAAAGAAATCGTAGCAGAGTCATTAAACGTAGAGGAAAGCACATTAAGTGAGACAACATCTTTCAAAGAGGATCTTGGAGCAGATTCTCTGGATCTTTTTGAGATGGTAATGGCATTTGAGGAAGCTTTTGAAGTAGAGATCCCATCTGAAGATCTGGAGCAGATCACAACAGTGGGTGACGTTGTAAAATATATCGAATCACACAAGTAGAAGTATAGAACAAGTAGAAAACGAAGCATTTCGGTTCCTTTTCGGCAGCCGATCCGAGAGAACCGTTGATAGAGAAGTGATCAAGAAGGGAGTTCTTATGAGAACGAGAATAACAGAATTACTTGGAATTGAGTACCCGATCATTCAGGGCGGTATGGCATGGGTTGCGGAATATCATCTGGCGGCAGCAGTTTCAAATGCCGGTGGACTTGGACTGATCGGAACAGCAAGTGCACCGGCCGAGTGGGTCAGAGAACAGATCCGTGAGGCAAAGAAGCTGACAGATAAGCCGTTTGGAATCAATATTATGATGATTAGTCCTTATGCAGATGAAGTTGCAAAGGTGGCTGTCGAAGAAGGTGTCGCAGTTGTCACAACAGGTGCAGGATCTCCGGAAAAATATGTAAAGATGTGGAAGGAAGCTGGAATCAAAGTGATCCCTGTAGTTGCTTCTGTAGCGATGGCGAAGAGAATGCAGCGTTGTGGAGCAGATGCTCTGGTGGCAGAAGGAACAGAAGCAGGCGGACACATCGGTGAGAATACAACGATGGTTCTCGTTCCGCAGGTTGTAGATGCAGTCGAAATCCCGGTGATCGCAGCCGGAGGAATTGCAGATGGAAGAGGAATTGCAGCGGCATTTATGCTCGGAGCAGAGGGTGTCCAGATCGGAACACGTTTTGTTGTGACAGAAGAAGCACAGGTGCATGAGAATTATAAAGAATGCATTTTGAAAGCAAGGGATATTGATTCTCGTGTGACAGGAAGATCTACAGGTCATCCGGTTCGTGCTCTTCGTAATAAAATGACGAAAGAGTATCTTGAGAAAGAACAGGCAGGAGCAACATTCGAAGAACTTGAACATCTGACACTAGGAGGACTCAGGAGAGCTGTTGTTGATGGAGATGTTCAGAGCGGAAGCGTGATGGCAGGGCAGATTGCAGGTATGATCAAGGAGAAGCTTACCTGTCAGGAAGTGATCCAGAAGCTGGTCTCACAGACAGATGAACTGATCGGAGGAAAAGGATTCTATGAGTAAGATCGCATTTATTTTCCCGGGACAGGGAGCACAGAAAGCCGGAATGGGAAAAGATTTCTATGAAAACAGTAAGACGGCAGCAGAGGTGATCGACCGTGCAAGTGAACTGCTTGGACTGGATATGAAAGCACTCTGTTTTGAAGAAAATGATCTTCTGGATCAGACAGAATATACACAGGCAGCACTTGTGACTGTCTGTATGGCAATGGAGAAGGTATTAAGAGAACGGGGACTCGCCCCGGATGTCACAGCAGGCTTAAGCTGGGTGAATATTGTGCGATTGCTTCAGCAGGAGGAATGAGCACAGAAAATGCAATCACAACAGTAAGAAAACGCGGTATTCTGATGCAGAATGCAGTACCGGGTGGTCAGGGAGCCATGGCAGCGGTTCTTGGACTGGATGCCGGAAAGATTGAGGAAGTGCTGGCAGATCGAAGTGGTGTAATGATCGCCAACTACAATTGTCCGGGACAGATTGTGATTACAGGATGGAAGGAAGATGTGGAACAGGCAGCAGATGCACTGAAGGAAGCCGGAGCAAAGAGAGTCCTTCCGCTTAATGTTAGTGGACCGTTCCATTCTTCCCTTCTGGAGCAGGCCGGAGAAGAGCTTGGAAAAGAACTGGAACAGGTAGATTTTTCTGATCTCCAGATCCCATATGTGACGAATGTGACAGCAGAATATGTAACTGATATTACAAAGACAAAAGAACTGCTCGCACGTCAGGTAGCATCTTCCGTACGATGGCAGCAGAGTATGGAACTTCTGATCGCGGACGGTGTAGATACATTTGTCGAGATCGGGCCTGGAAGAACACTGGCTGGTTTCTTGAGAAAGATAAACCGTGAGGTGAAAGTGTATAACGTCGGAATCTGGGAAGACGTAGATAAGGTGGTAAATGAATTATGTTAGACAGACTGACAGGGAAAGTTGCGGTAGTGACAGGTGCTTCCAGAGGAATCGGAAGAGCGATCGCGCTGCGTCTGGCACAGGAGGGCGCAGCAGTAGTGATCAATTATAATGGATCGAAAGAGCGCGCGCAGGAAGTGAAAACAGAGATTGAATCTGCAGGCGGAACAGCACAGATCATGCAGTGTGACGTGGCAGATGCAGCATCTTGTGATGAGATGTTTCAGACAATCATTAAAGAATTTGGAAGAATAGATATCCTTGTGAACAATGCGGGAATTACAAGAGACGGACTGCTTATGAAAATGGCAGAAGAAGATTTTGATGCTGTGATCGATACGAATCTGAAAGGAACTTTTCATTGTATCCGTGCAGTCTCAAGACAGATGCTACGTCAGAGATCCGGAAGAATTATTAACCTGTCTTCTGTATCAGGAGTTCTTGGAAATGCAGGACAGGCTAATTATTCTGCATCAAAGGCTGGTGTGATCGGACTCACAAAGAGTGCGGCAAGAGAACTGGCTTCCAGAGGAATTACCGTAAATGCGATCGCTCCGGGATTTATTAACACAGAGATGACAGAAGTACTTTCAGAGAAGGTGAAAGAAGGAGCAATCGCCCAGATCCCTCTCGGAAAGTTTGGAGAGACAGAAGATATTGCGAATGCGGCGGCATTTCTTGCTTCTGATGAAGCACGTTATATCACAGGCCAGACGCTGCATATCGATGGCGGAATGGCGATGTAAGAATAGAAGGAGTAGGAAAATGAAGAGACGAGTTGTTGTAACCGGAATGGGTGCGGTGACACCGATTGGAAATACAGTAGAAGAATTCTGGAACGGAATCAAAACAGGTAAAGTTGGAATTGGTCCGATCACAAAATTCGATACAACAGATTATAAGGTTAAGCTGGCAGCAGAAGTGAAAGATTTCGTTGGAAAAGAACGAATGGATTTCAAGGCAGCAAAGAGAATGGAATTGTTCTCCCAGTATGCGGTTGCAGCAGCAAAGGAAGCATTTGCGGATGCGGGACTTGATATGGAGCAGGAAGATCCTTACCGTGTGGGAACAATCATCGGTTCAGGTATCGGAAGTCTCAGCTGTGTAGAGCAGAATTACGACAAGATCCAGACAAAAGGACCAGCGCGTGTAAATCCATTGATGGTTCCTTTGATGATCTCCAATATGGCAGCAGGAAATGTATCCATTCAGCTTGGACTGAAAGGAAAATGTACAGATGTCGTGACAGCATGTGCATCAGGATCTAACAGTATCGGAGATGCACTCCGTGCGATTCAATATGGTGACTTGGATGTCTGTGTTGCAGGGGGTACAGAGAGCTGTATCTGTCCGACAGGAATTGCAGGATTTACTGCGTTGACAGCACTGTCTACAAATGAAGATCCAATGACAGCTTCCCGTCCGTTTGATCAGGACAGGATGGATTTGTCCTCGGAGAAGGAGCCGGAATCGTAGTTCTGGAAGAACTTGAACACGCGAAAGCGAGAGGCGCGAAGATTTACGCAGAACTCGCTGGATACGGCTCTACAGGAGATGCTTATCATATTACATCTCCGGCAGAAAATGGAGAAGGAGCCGGAATGGCGATGAAACTTGCAATGAAAGAGGCTGGTGTGGAACCGGAAGAAGTGGATTATATCAATGCCCATGGAACAAGTACACATCACAATGACCTTTTTGAGACGCGTGCAATCTGTTATGCATTAGGGGATGCAGCCGAAAATGTAGTTGTCAATTCAACAAAATCTATGATCGGTCATCTTCTTGGAGCGGCAGGAGCAGTAGAATTTGTTGTCTGCGTAAAGAGTATTCTGGATAATTTCATCCATCAGACAGTTGGTACAAAGAATGTAGATCCGGAATGTGGATTGAATTATGCAGTAGGCGCACCGGTAGAGAAAGAAGTGAATTGTGTAATTTCTAATTCTCTTGGGTTTGGTGGGCACAATGTGTCTCTTCTTGTAAAACGTTTCGAAGAATAAGGAGAAGCGAAGATGAAGATGGAAGAAATATTGAAGCTGATCGAAGCAGTCTCTGCTTCTGAGCTTACAGATTTTAAATATGAAGAAAATGGAACAAAGCTGAATCTGAAGAAAGAACAGCAGAAGGTGGAGATTATACAGAGTCCGGGAGTAGTTCCGGTGACAGGAACTGTCACAGCAGGTCTTCAGACAGCAGAAATTCTGCAAAATCCAGGAAATGAAGCGGATCACACACAGGAAGAGCATCAGGAAGTGATAAAAGAAACAGAAGGTGAACTGATCGTTTCACCTCTGGTTGGAACTTTCTACGCAGCACCGGCAGAGGATGCACCGAGTTTTGTTAAGGTTGGTGACAAGGTCGAAGCCGGACAGGTTGTCGGAATCATAGAAGCGATGAAACTTATGAATGAGATTGAGAGTGAATGTGCCGGTACAGTTGCAGAAGTTCTTGTAGAGAACGGAGAACCGGTAGAATACGGCCAGCCGATTTTTAGAATTGTTTAAGAAAGGAATTCAGATATGAATAGTTTAAATGTAGAACAGATTCAGGAAATCATTCCGCACAGACATCCATTTCTTTTGATTGATAAGATTGAAGATTATGTTCCGGGAGAATATGCAATTGGATACAAAGGTGTTTCTTATCATGAGGATTTCTTTCGTGGACATTTCCCACAGAAAGCAGTAATGCCGGGAGTTCTGATTCTTGAGGCGCTTGCTCAGACAGGAGCTGTGGCAATCTTAAGTGTACCGGAGAATCAGGGAAAGATTGCATTCTTCGGTGGTGTACAAAAATGTCGCTTCAAAGGAATGGTATTTCCGGGAGATCAGTTGAAATTAGAGACAAAGATTATTAAAAGAAAAGGACCGGTAGGCGTAGGAGAAGCTGTGGCAACAGTTAACGGAAAGGTCGTTGTTACGGCAGAACTTACATTTATGGTTGGAGAATAAAAAAATCAGGAGCAGAAGAAATGATAGAGAAGATTTTAATTGCGAACAGAGGGGAGATTGCAGTCCGGGTGATCCGCGCTTGCAGAGAAATGGGAATCCGTACGGTTGCTGTTTACTCTGAGGCAGATAAAGATGCGCTGCATACCCAGCTCGCAGATGAAGCAGTCTGTATAGGCCCTGCTCCATCCGCAGAAAGTTATCTGAATATGCAGAATATCATCAGTGCAACACTTGTGTCCGGCGCAGATGCAATCCATCCGGGATTCGGATTCCTTTCTGAAAACAGCAAATTTGCAGAACTGTGTGAACAGTGCAAGATCACATATATCGGACCAGATTCAAAGGTGATCAGTGCTCTTGGAAATAAATCCGTTGCAAGAAATACGATGGTGGAAGCAGGTGTTCCGGTTATTCCGGGAAGCAAGGAGCCTGTCTATACCGTAGAAGAAGGCGAGAAGATCGCTGGTGAGATTGGTTATCCAATCATCGTTAAGGCAGCACTTGGCGGTGGGGGAAAAGGAATGCGTGTCGCACAGACACCGGACGAGTTCCAGACAAGTTTTCAGACAGCACAGAAAGAAGCGCAGATGGCATTCGGAGACGGAACAATGTATCTGGAACATTTTGTAGAACATCCGCGTCATATAGAATTTCAGATTCTTGCAGATAAGTATGGAAATGTGGTCCATCTTGGAGAAAGAGACTGTTCCATTCAGAGAAATCATCAGAAGATGATCGAGGAATCTCCGTCAGAAGCACTGACACCGGAATTGAGACAGAAGATGGGAGAAGCGGCTGTGAAAGCGGCGAAGGCAGCTCATTATACGAATGCCGGAACGATTGAATTTCTCTTAGAAAAGAGTGGAGCCTTTTACTTTATGGAAATGAATACAAGAATCCAGGTAGAACATCCGGTAACAGAGTGGGTGACAGGAATCGATCTGATCAAAGAGCAGATTAAGATTGCAGACGGACAGAGACTAAAACTTCAGCAGAAAGACATCAAGATCACAGGTCACGCGATTGAATGCAGAATCAATGCAGAGAACCCGGAAAAGAATTTCCGCCCGTCTCCTGGAAAAATCACAGATGTACATTTCCCGGGTGGTGAAGGCGTACGTGTAGACAGTGCGATTTACACAGGATATGAAGTTCCGCCTTATTATGATTCCATGCTTGCGAAACTGATCGTACATGCTGACGACAGAGAAGAGGCTATCCGTAAAATGAGAAGCGCACTTGGCGAAGTTATTATTGAAGGTGTGGATACAAATATTGATTATCAGTATGAGATTTTGAATCATAAAAAATTCATATCTGGAGATATTGATGTGGAGTTTATCGGAGGAATGATGAATGAGACTGCATAATATGTTTAAAAAGACCGGAGAGAAGATCACTTCGATTCATTCACGAAACAGAAGAAAGCCGGAAGCACCGGAAGGAATCTTGAAAAAATGTAATAAATGCGGTGCGGCAATCTTAACAGATGAAGTAATCAACGGAAAATATATTTGTCCTAAATGTCATGGATACTTTCGTATTCCGGCATATAAGAGAATTGAGCTTGTGACAGACGCAGGCTCTTTTGAAGAATGGGATGCAAAGATCGATGAAGGGGAAAGACCGGAGAATCCTTTGGATTTCCGGGGATATACAGAAAAAGTCGAAGCTTTAAGAGTAAAGACAGGGCTTGATGAAGCGGTTGTTACAGGAAAAGCAACAATCTGTGGATATCCGGTTGTGATCGGAGTCTGTGACGGAAGATTTATGATGGCCAGTATGGGACATGCGGTAGGAGAAAAGATTACCCGTGCAGTCGAGCGTGCAACAGAGGAGAGGCTTCCTGTTGTTCTTTTTACCTGTTCCGGAGGCGCACGTATGCAGGAGGGAATCATTTCCCTGATGCAGATGGCAAAGACTTCAGCGGCACTGAAACGCCACAGTGATGCAGGCTTTCTTTATATTCCGGTATTGACTGATCCAACTACGGGAGGTGTCACAGCAAGTTTTGCTATGCTTGGAGATATCATTCTTGCAGAACCGGGAGCTTTGATCGGATTCGCCGGTCCGCGTGTGATTGAGCAGACGATCGGACAGAAATTGCCGGAAGGATTTCAGAGAGCAGAATTTCTTCTTGAGCATGGATTTGTTGATCAGATCGTAACCAGGGATGAGATGAAGGAAGTACTGGGACAGATTCTGAAAATGCATACAGTTACAGATGAAAAGAAAGAAGACTGTCCGGAAAAGAAAAAAGAGAACAGAAAAAACATATCTGCAGTAAAAGAAAATGTGTCAGCCTGGGAGCGTGTTCTGAAATCCAGGGAAAAAGAACGCCCGGTCGGTAAGGATTATATTGACAGATTGTTTACAGATTTTGTAGAATTACATGGAGACAGATATTATAAGGATGATCCGGCAGTAGTAGGCGGAATTGCGTATTTTCATGGAAAAGCAGTTACTGTGATCGCCCAGTGCAAAGGAAAGACAACGAAAGAGAATCTGGAACGGAATTTTGCAATGCCGTCTCCGGAAGGTTACAGAAAAGCGCTGCGTCTGATGAAACAGGCAGAGAAGTTCCAGCGTCCGGTCATCTGTTTTGTAGATACTCCGGGGGCTTTCTGCGGAATGGAGGCAGAAGAGCGTGGACAGGGTGAGGCAATTGCCCGGAATCTGTATGAGATGTCAGCTTTGAAAGTGCCGGTTCTTTCAATTGTAATCGGAGAAGGTGGAAGCGGCGGTGCGCTTGCACTTGCAGTTGCAGATGAAGTGTGGATGATGGAGAATGCAGTGTATTCAGTACTTTCACCGGAAGGGTTTGCAAGCATTTTGTGGAAAGACAGCAAGAAAGCGTCAGAGGCGGCAGGGGTGATGCGTCTGACAGCAGCAGATCTTAAGGAACTTAAGGTGATCGAAGAAATAATTTGCGAGCCTGAAGTGTACCGGGAAGATACGATGGTTCCTGTGCTCTGTGAACTGGAAGAGAAGATGGAACATTTCCTTGAACAATATGGAAGCCTTTCAGAAAAACAACTGACAGATAGAAGATACGACAGATTTCGTCGAATGTAAGAGATAGAAAACATGGCATTGTCTGAATTAAGATAGCAGACCAGAATGAAAGTGATCCCGGAAGATTGAATAGAGAAGAGCTGTTTGAAGAGATCAGAGAACAGTAGAAGACGAGGAGGAAAAAAGATGGATGCGTATAATACCATCAATGACATTCTGGTACATTTATTTAATGAAATCTGGGAGCTGGAGAAAAAGGCGATCATTACAGAGGAGTTTAAAGACATCACAAACAACGATATGCATATAATAGAAGCAATCGGTGTTTCAGGAAAGACAACGATGTCTGTAGTGGCAAAGAAGATGAAGATTACGGCAGGGTCTCTGACAACAGCGGTGAATGGGCTGGTAAACAAGAAGTATGTAATGCGTGCCCGCGGTGAAGAAGATCGAAGAGTGGTGTATATCTGGCTGACAGAAAAAGGGGAGAAGGCTTACTATCATCACGAGGAGTTTCACAGGGAGATGACAAATGCTGTGCTGAACAGACTGGATGAAAAAGAGATTCCGGTTCTTATGAAGACATTGGACGGACTTTCAGAATTTTTTAGGGGATATTCTTCAGAGGAATAAATTGTGGAAACGATAACATGATGATTATTAAGGAAAATCAAGGAAAATTTGACGTTTTGTCAAAAATGAGTTACAATAATCTGTATCGTGAATAATTTATCATTACGGACAAAAGTTCTTGTCATTATTTCGCGTTAAGAATTACATTGTAATGAGGTAGTGCCAATATACTTGGGTGTATATTTTAGGAGGGAAACAAGTATGGATGGAAAGTAAGGATCAGTAGAAGCTTATCCAGAAAGTTAAAATTGCGGTAACTTGAAAAAATTGCTTAATACAATATCCGAAATATAAGGATGAAATGTGAGAGACAGATATTTTTGTTGATTTCAATGACGGATTAGATAAAAGGAAG
>ENA-OQHY01000183-OQHY01000183.1-human-gut-metagenome-genome-assembly--contig:-NODE-183-length-35842-cov-3.599356_pt1 | contig 35842 bp, 51 predicted proteins | sample MGYA00242570_ERZ504733 | MGnify/ENA primary metagenome ERZ504733 (study PRJEB26092, sample SAMD00036219) | human gut metagenome | host: Homo sapiens | study: EMG produced TPA metagenomics assembly of... | reverse complement strand
CAGCTTGCGTGAGCTCGGACGTCCTGTCCGCCGCCTGCCGGGTTTTCCTTCGCCGCCTGCTTCTCAGCTTGTTTTTTCGGCTGTGCGGCTGCGGCTTTTCCGCTTCTGGATATTCTCCTTGACCTTGGAGATGTTCTCCTTTGTGGTCTTTATCCCTTTGCGGCCCTGCTTGTCGACTGGTGGATTGCTTCATGGGCGACGTTATCCACCCCGGAAGAAAGGCGGTCGGACGCATACTCGCCGGGGGAGCTTTCCGCCGCATACAGGCTGTGGTCGGCCTTATCCCTGGTGCGGATATACGCCTCTTTCATCCGTTCCGAGGCAACCGCCGCTTTGTCAATGGCCTTAATTCCTTTTTCGGCCACCCTTGTTTTAATGCCCTTGCCCATGGGCTTCACCTCCTTTCCAGGGCGGGCGCGCCTTATTCCTCCAGCAGCTTTGCCACAACCACCATCCGCCCGTTTGTCCGGGAATACTCGCAGGTGGAAAGGGTGATAAGCTGGTCGCCATATTCCGCGCTTACGCCCGTATCGTAAAGCGCCAGCGCCTTGCACTCGGCAATATACCCGTCAAAAGCCCCGGCGCTCTCCGCATTGACAAAGTGGTAATACTTGAAGCCTTCCTCCGAGTAGGCCACCGTCTTAAAGGCGGCGATTACTTCATATTCGCCAAAGCTGTCCAGAGTATCAAAGCGGATGGTCTTGTGTTCCCGGTAAAAATCCTCGCTTTCATACTTGCACAGGTCGGAGAACATACTGCCGTTGTTCATGTGATGGCCGTACAGCACCAGGTTGTCGGAAATGCCGATGTCGCAGTTTTCCTGCATATAGGGCACCCCGTAGCTGCTGTACGACTGATCAAAGGCGTGCTTCAGATAGAAATTGGGGTTGTCCTTGGTCTGCATAACGGGGTAATCGATCCGGGTGCCGGGAACGGTAATCCAGCCCACCAGGTCGCTGTTCTGGGCGTACACATCCGCATATTTCTCAAAAGCCGTAAGTTCTTCCGGCTCTGGGGCCGAGTCATCGGCAAGTTCCAGCGTGGGCGGCTCTACATCTTCCTTAACCAAATCCGCCACTTCTGCAAAGGCTTCGGCGCTCTGTTTCTGGTCAAGGTATTCACGGGCCAGCATAGCCCCGGAGAAAAGGAACAGGGCGGCGCAAAGGGCCGCCCCTGCAATCATCAGTCTGCTTTTAACTTTGTCACTCATATTTCACCCTCCTGTACTTATCGTGTCTGTTCCTTGCTGGCCGCTTGGCGGCGCTGCCCGGCCTGGGCCGCTTTCAGCCCCTGCAGCTCGGTTTTCACCGATGAGCGCCCGCCATTGATTCGCTCCACTGTGAGCGCCGTGTCGCGCTCCATTTCAGAAAACGCCTTGCCACAGGACAGCACAAATCCCCGCAGCTTGGCAAGCACACCCTTATCCGCAGATAATTCCTTGCTTTCCTGGGGTTCCTTTCCCGCAAGGGCAAGCCCGGCGTTTTTGATGTGGCCGCCCGCCTGGTGCAATTCTTCCCGCATGACGTCCAGCCTCACGGCAAGCTGCCCCATGCTTTTTTCCGCATGGGCAAAGCCACGTCCCATCCGGGAAAGAACCGAGGGGATACGCAGGGCCTGGGCAGCATGGCACAGGGCGGAGCGCCTTTCTCCCGGAAAGTCTGCACCATCTGCTTTGCAGATGAAATGAGGTTTTCTTTTGCCGTGGAAACCATTACTTTGGTCTGGCGGACTTTACCCTCCACAGTGTCTACAAGCTGAGAGCACCGGGCGCGGATTCCCTTGTCGTGGAGCTTGCCCACCTCCATGCGCATTTCCTTCATTTCGTCCATCATCTGTGACAGCTTTTCTTCCATACCGTCGATATAGCCCACCAGGGCCTGCACTTCTTCCTTTTGCTTTTGAAGCCCGTTCTGCTCCAAAACGGAAATCAGGTCTATGATCTGCGGGTGGTCCCGCAGCGCAAGAGCTGGTTCAGCCATGGTTCATTCCTCCATTCTCAAAAGTATCATCGCGCCGGTTCCACCTGCTTTCTGACAGGGGGCAGCTCCCGGCAGTATTCCGGGTAACGGATTTTCACGCCTTCCATAAAGTAGGGGGCGAACTCGCAGCAGAACAAATCCTCCGGGGAATAGGCGTTGCTGTGCTCCGGGTCGGTATAGCCGTTCCAGAGATTAAAAGCAAGGCGGCACACCCGGACGGTGCCGCTGGTCTGCCAGCCGCCGTGCATACCATCCGGTTCAATGCAATCCTGCTTGAAATCAAACATCCGGCGGATGTTTGCCCGCGTTTCCGGGGCAATCCCCATCACATAGAAAAAGGCCCGGTGGTAACAGTCGTTCCTCCGAGCCTCGCTCATCATATCTAAAAAGAAATCCCGGTGCTCCGGGGACGCAAAGCGGATATTGCTCATGCCGGCACCTCCTCGCCGCCGAATACACCTTCACCGGGCTTGGTGGTCATCAAAGCATAGAGCTTTGTATCACGGGGGAACCGGTTGATGAAAGGCACCAGGGCGCTGCCATACCGGATGAGGCCACAGCCCGCGTCTGCGTTGGTGACGTAGCTCATCTGTTCATTGGAGATATTGAGGAGCTTCGCCAGCTTTGCCCGGTCGGACGCCGCCTGATTCAGCATGACAATAAACTCCGAGTTGGAGAGCATGGTGCTGGCCTGGACGGAATCCAAAAGGTACTCCACGTTCTGGGTGATCGCCGTCGGATAAGCGCCGCGCTTTCTGAATTGCTCCATGCGGAATTAAAGAAAATGCCGCTTTGCTCATTTTCAAACATCACATGAAACTCGTCGATGAACACATGGGTGCGCTTGCCCCGTTTCCAGTTGAGGGTGACGCGGTTCAGGATCGTATCGGTGATGACCAGGGAACCGGCAGGCTTTAGCTGCTCGCCCAGGCCATGGATGTCAAACACCACATAGGGCTTGCTCAAATCCACGGTGCTTTCCCGGCCAAAGATGTCCAAAGAGCCGGTGGTATAAAGCTCAAGGGAAAGGGCGATCTCTTTCGCCTTGTCCTCCGGCTGCTCCAGCAGCTTCTGGCGCAGGTCGCAGAGGGTGGCGGCCCGCCCGGCTTTCTCCGCCTCCGGGTACACCAGGGCGGTGCAGCGGTCGATGATGGATTTGTGCTGCGGCCCCACGCCGCGCTTGTCGATCTGCTCGATGAGGGACATGACAAACTGGCTTTTTTCTACAATCGGGTTGTTTTCCCCGTAGCCCTCCACCATATACATGGCGTTTAAGCGGTCTTTTCCGCCCGCCACCAGATGGGCCACCGTTGCTCTCTCCCGGCCCAGGTTTTGACCAGCGCGCCAAATTCTCCCTCCGGGTCGCAGATCAGGATGTCATCGTCGGCATAATCCGGGTGGAGCATGAGGAACGCAATCAATTCCTTTGCACTGAAGGATTTGCCTGCGCCAGGTACGCCCAGCAGAAAGGCCGACTGGTTCAAAAGGTTCGCCTTGTTGCACATGATGAGGTTGTGGGAAATGGCGTTCTCTCCAAAGTAAATGCCGCCCTTGTCCTGGATCTCCTGTACCTTAAAGGGGATGAATACCGCCAAACTCTCGGTGGTGAGGGTACGAAAGGCGTTGATTTTCCGCGCACCGATGGGCAGGGCGGTATTCAGGCCGTCGAGCTGCTGGAACTTGAGCACCGCAAGCTGGCACATATGCTTTCGAGCCACGGAGAGTACGGCTTCGGTATCGCTGTCAAGCTGCTCCTTGGTATCGGCGGTGATGGCCAGGGTCATCACCGCGAACATCATCCGCTGGTCGCGGGTGGTGAGGTCGTCCAAAAACTCCTTGCTTTCCTTGCGCTGCAATTCCATATCATAGGGCACTACAGCAGAGAAGTTGTTGTTGGCGTTCTGGCGGCGCTGCCAGTTGGTGATGTTGGTCTCCACGCCCAGCAGGCGGTTTTCTACCTCCCGCACGGCTTCATCCGTGGGCACCGGCACAATGTCGATGGAGAACATCAGATTGCGGTTGAAATCGGTAAGCTCCGTCACCATGTTATCCTTAATATAAGAAGCGTAGTCTTTGAGGAACAGCACCCGGCAGAACTTATCGCCCAGCTTCAGATAGTCGCTGTTTTTCTCGATCCCATCCGGACAGATATAATCCTTGAAGCTATGGCCCCGTTTCATCATCTCGCGGGCATTGAAAACAAATTCGGATTCCTCGCCCTGGCGGTAGAAGTCGTGCAGGATACGCAGGCGCTCGGTGGCGTCCAGCTCCACGCACTTGGAGCCAAGGGCTGCAAAGTGGGAAATCAGGTCGGCTCCCACACGAGAAAAATAGGCGCGGGCCTCCTCAATGTCCTTCTTCACCACGGAAATGGTGATATACTTCTCCTGGGTAATGCCGTTGGCTCCGGTGGCTTTATCCAGCAGCATTTGGTTATATTCCCCCCGGTACTCATCCCGGAAATCCCCCTGCATGGGCATGAGGATGGACGTTTCAAAGTTGGCCTGATTCATACGGCGGTTATTGATGGTGATTTTCGTCACCGCGCCGGAATCCAGGGAATTGAGCAGCTCCGAGTAGGTGAGGAACATGGATTCCTTGTCCTCCCGGCTGGCCACCAGATAGTTGATGTCGCTGAATTTATAGGTTTTGGAGAACTTGTTCCCCACAAGAAAAATACCGTCCGGCCAGATACGGCGGACTGGGATGACATCCTGCACCTTCCGGGGGACGGTATAACGCTCCTTTTCCTGCTTGGACATGGTTTTGATGGTCTTAATCATGCTTGGCCTCCTTCCGCTTGCTAAAGTGTTTCGGCTCCTGCCGGCGCTTCTTGCCGGGACGCCCGGTTTGCAGCTCCTCGATGGTATCTTTCAGAGCAGCATAGTAGTAGTTGTTGTCCTCGAACTTAAACTCCTTCGCTCCAGCATTTCCGAGCGCAGCCACGCCCAGATGAATTGTTCCGCCGTCATGCCGTGGTAGGTGATGAACCCCAGCATGGCAAAGGGGGCCGCCCCCAAAATGCACATCCAGGACAGGGTTTCCACCCCAAAGTAGGGGCGCAGGATAAAATAAAGGCCCACGGCCACGCCGCAGGCGAGAACAGAAAAGATGAACTGCCGCATACTCAAACCGAAAAACATGGATTCGGTGTAGTTACGGATTTCCCGGTTGATCTTGACTTCCAAAATATCACCTCACAATCACTTCGCCGGTTTCCAGGTAAACAATGCTGCTCTTGGGGATATAGCAAAGCCCAGCAGCCGGTCGCCCACGGTAAAAATCTCGTCTGGAGCCGCTTTGGAGAAGTGGCCCACAATCCCTTTTTCTGCGGGCAGGTCGTAATCCTCCACCATTGGGATGGCGGTTCCGTCAATCAAGTGCAGCACATAGGTTTGATAACGCATTTGTTTTCCTCCTTATTACAGGCCCATCATCTCGCGCACCACGCGGTCGGCCATTTTCACCGCGCCCACGAGGACAAGCATATTAAAGACCAGCTCCCCGATATAGCTCCACACCTGTGTGACAGCCGCCGCGTTGGGTCGATAGCAGGCGGGGCCGCCGCGAACAGGGAAAAGATGATACAGGCCAGCACGATGATGGCCCCTTCCAGACACACGGCGGCATAGCTCTTGATAAAGCTCTTACCCACGTTTTGGGTCGGTTCCCCGGCGAAGGTGGACAGGGGCACCGGTGCGATGGCCGTGTAAAGGTACAGGCGGAAAAACCGCCCGTAGACAGTCATTATCATAATGAAAGACAATATCGTGATAAACAGCCCGCCGATGAGCGTGACCGCCCAGAGGGGGATACTCTCGAAAAAGCCGCAGCTTTCCACCGCCGTGATGATCTCCTGGGGAAGAACCGTCTGCTGCGCGGTTCCAAAGCCCGCCGCGTTCATAATGGTAGAAACAAGGCCCTGGACAATATTAAAGAGGGCCATCATCAGCTCCAGCCCATAGGTCACGACGCCTTTGGCAATGGCAAACCGGATAAACAGTTTCAGCGCGTGCTCCGGCTTTTTGACCTCTGCGAAGCTGCCGCAGGTTTTCACAATCCCGATGACGAAGAACAGCACCAGAAGCGCAAGGCCAATCGCCCTTACCGCGTCGTGGATGTTGACAATGACGCTCCAAATCGTGCCGCCCTTGAACTGTTCCGGGCTTTGGGTGATGAGCTGCCAGATCTCGGACAGGTACTTGTTCCAGGTGTCTAAAGCGTTTTGCAGGTTCTGAACAACCCAGTTATCGGACATTCCGCTACCTCCTTTCCGGCAGCGGTAAGGGACGGGCCGCAGCGGCCCGCCCCCGCACTGCCATATTTTCGCTTATCGTCCGCCGCGCTCCTGCGGCTGGCGGACAATGCCGTAAACATCATCCACAAAATACCGTCCGACAAAGGGGTTAAAAATCGCGTGGCATTTTACGCCGTTATACTCGGCCAGGTAGTCGTTGTCCCCCAGGCGTTTGAGGATGGTTGCCTCGCCCAGCACGTTCTTTTCCCCCTGCTTCAAAGAGTGGATATAGCACTCGCATTTCAGATTCATAGCCATACTCCTTTCCGCTGGAAAATCAGCCGTAATGAGCGTGAGGATTTCCTTTGCAAACGTAATCACGACGCCGCCAGCTAAAGTGAGGAAGCCGTTGGCCCGCTGGCTGGGGTCGTGGGATTTGAGAGACAAGCCGATCTGCACCACGCCAAAGCCCAGCAGGATCATACCAATGGCCCGGATCAGGCCGAAGATGAAATCGCTGAGGTTGTTGATAACCGTGAGCGGGTCGCTGGCGGCAAAGGCCGTGGTGGTGCAGCAGCACAGCATGAGTACCAGGGCCGTGTAAACGGCAAAGGCACTTTTGCTCTTTTTGCCCATGGGCAGGCTGCGGGTTTCCTTGTTCTTCTTGTTAAACAGTTTCATTTTGCTTTTCCTCCTTGAATTGAAAGATTTTCTCCATGTCCTCATCGGACAGAAGTTCACAAAGGGTTTCCGGCTCCTGGATATTGGCAAGGTCGCCGGGGGTAAGGCTGCCAATGGCCATGTCCGCCACGGCGTTTTCGGTGCCGCCATGGGTATAGGCCGGTGCGCCGCCATCGGTGGTGTACTTCACATTCGGGTGCTTTAGCAGGTCGTACTTCTCGTCCATCAGCGGCGGCTCCCCACGGATAAAGAGCAGCGCCAGGTTGTTGTCCAGCATACGCACCTCATCCGGGGTCAAAAGCTCCCGGCCCGTGATCTGGTTGTTGGTGGAGTAGCTGCCGGAATGGCCGGTGCTCTTGCCGTAGGTGTCCAGCCAGAGGGTGCTTTTGCCCAGGTAGTTCTCGGAGATCAGCTTGTGGGTGCTGGTTTCGTTGCCGCCCAGGTACAAAAACTCGTCGCAGTTGCCCATGATGGATTCCCATTGTTTTTCGTACAACGCCTTGAGCTGGGCGATGTTCTGGATGATGATGGACACCGAGATGTTCCGGCTCCGCATGGTGGCCAGCAGCTTGTCGAAATCGTCCGGCAAGCTGACGTTGGCAAACTCGTCCATGAGGAAATGCACCGGCACGGGCAGGCTGCCGCCATGCACCCGGTCGGCGCTGTAAAATAACTCCTGGAAGGTGCTGGCGTAAAGCAGGCTGACTAAAAAGTTAAAGCTGCTGTCATTGTCGGGGATCAGCGCGAACAGCGCCACCTTCTTTTCGCCGAGGGACGCCAAATCCAGTTCGTCCGTGGCGGTAAGCGCGGCCACGCTGGACAGGTTAAACTTCTCCAGCCGTGCGGCAAGGGTGATCTGGATAGATTTTAAGGTCTTGGCGCTGCCGGAACGGTAATCCTTGTAATACTTCACCGCGATGTGGTCGGGTGAGCGCATTTCCAGGCGCTCAAACAGTTCGTCAAGCGGCGATTGGTAGCTGTCGTCATCCTCCCGCACCTCACCGGCCCGGAGCATTTCCATTATCATCGCAAAGTTTTTTTCGTCCTCCGGCGCTTCATAATGGAGATAGAAAACCAGCGCCATGAGGAGCATACTGGCCGCCGTGTCCCAGAAGGGGTCGTTTGACTGGCTCCCTTTTGGGGTGGTGGATTTGAACAGGTTTGTGACCATCTTCTGCACGTCGTTGTCGTTCTTCAGATAGGCGAAGGGATTGTAACAATGGCTTTTCTCCATGTTCAGAAGGTCTACCACCTTGATCTCGTAGCCCATCCGTTCCAGCAGGCCGCCGCAGTCGCGCAGCAGTTCCCCTTTACAGTCCAGCACAAAGTAAGAGACATGGGACGCCTGGAGCAGGTTGGGCTTTGCATAGAACCGGCTTTTTCCTGCTCCGCTGCCGCCGCATACCAGGGAATTGAGCGTCCTGCGGTGCTTTTTCCCGTCCAGGCCCATGCGGACGTGCTGGGTAAAAATGCGGTTTTGGAACGGGTCTTTATCCCGGTATTTCTTATTCACGGCCCGCGGATCGCCCCATTTGGCGGAGCCGTGTTCCTCGCCCCTGCGGTAATTGCGCCGGAAGAAAGGTAAATGCCTATGCCCAGTCCATAGGCGGCAATAAAAATGAGGACAGCTTTTACACTGTCCTCGCACCACACGATTTGGAATGGATGGTTCATTGCCGCAGGCAGGGCGTTTACGATCTCCGAAAGGCCCCCGGAAAGGGACGGCGCAATCAGCAGGGCAAACCAGATTACCGGGATCAGCCCCAGGGCATAGAGCCAGGGGCCGCCCGTCTTGTTATCGGGCTTCATTCCGGCGCTTCGCTTTCCTGTCTTTTTGGGCTGGGGCGTCAATGGTTTTTAAGAGCACATCTTCCACCGGGCCGGGGTCGCGCTGTTCCTCCAGCAGATCGTTCCGCAGTTCGTTGAGGGCGCGGATCATAATCCCGTGCTCGTAGCTGTCCAAGGTGAGGACAACCTTGTCCTGTCGTTCCATTTTTCAAAACCTCCTTTACCGTTCCTGTTCCTTCTGCCTGCTGGCGCGGGTAAGGCCCATGGCCCTTGCCATGCGCCCGTTCATCTCCTTGAAGGTGTCGCGCATATCGGTGAGGGCTGCCGGAACCTCCTCCCTGGGGTCTTGCCCCTGGAGTACGCCGTCCAGCCTGGAGATGTCGTATCCCTTTACGTCTACGCCGTACCGCTGGCAGAGCATATAGCTGACGGCGTAGGCTTTGTAGCCCTCCGCCTCGCGGGAATAGCCCTCATGGTTTTTGGCAAGCTGCACATTGGCCGCCTCCAGGGAGACGCAGCGGAAAATGTCCGGCGCGTCCATGCCCTTTTTTACCAGGATGGCGTTTTGCTCCGGGTCATACACGGCCCCGCGCCCCTGGGGCAGTTCGTCCACTGCCCGGATAGGCACCGGGGAACTGGCGATCAGCCCTTTTAAGAGCAGGCGGTCGTCGTAGCTCACCTGGGGCTGGGCTTCATCCCGCGCCGTGGTCTGGGCAATATCAAAGACTTCCTTGGCGTAAAAGTTCTGGCCCACGCTGCCGTCCTCGCGCCGGTACGCCTTGCCCGGCTCTAAAATAATGATGGGCAGTCGTTTTTCATCCTCCAGAACCTCAATCCCCTGGGATTCCCATTCCTTACGGCCACCCACACGCTGGGCGGCAGGGTATTGCTGCCCGATAAGGATGGCGTTGCGGGCCGAGTGGAAGGGGAAACGGCTTTGCGTATCCAAATATGCCTTCATATCGCCGCGCCCTCGGAAAACGCCCCGAATACCCCGTCCAGGCAGCGTAGGCTTCTTTCCGCTGCTTTTCTTCTTTCACCTGCCACCATTGCTTTTTCGGCTTTTCTGCCTGCGGCTCCGGTTTGCGGGGAACCGTCTCATTTTGGGGCTGCTGTTCAAACAGATCGTCAAAGTTATTCATGACCGATTACCTCTCTTTCGATTTTGGCTTCTTTCTGGGCTTGGGCGGCTGGTGCCGCGTAGTTTTCTGGGCCGCCTTTTTCCGGGGCGCAGCTGGTTCTTCGTGATGAGGGGCCTCCGCCTCTTTCTTCCGCTGGGCCTGGATGTCCCGAAGCTCCTGCCGCACGGACGGCTTTTCCGGCCCATCAGAAGTACCCCTTGCGGAGTTGCTGCTGTTCTCTAAGGTAGGCGCGGACGGATGGGATTTTTCCGCCGCTGGGGCAAAAGGGGCGTTCTTTTCCGCTGCCGGGTTCTCCGGCTGGGCTTTTTCTTTCTGGGTTGGCTTTTCCATCAACTCGTCGATGAGCAGATCCTCCTCGCTCTTTTCCGGCGCGGCCTTCTCCGGGGCTGCCGGTTCGCTTCCGCGCTCCTCGCGGGATTTCTCAATATCTTCCTTAATCGAAGCCGTATCCACCACCGTGAGCTTGAACTTCTCCACGATCCGGTTGGCCCGTGCGGCGTCGTCTTGGAATACCAGGATGTCGATGGTGTCATCCTCCTTCCGTACCGGGATAGGTGCATAGAGAATCCCGTACCCTTGGCCTGCCTGGCAAACTCCGGGCAGTCCTCTTTTTTAATGGTATAGACCTTCAAAGGGCGCTTTTCCCGCAGCATGGTTTCAATGCGGGCTTTGCCCTTGGTCTTTTTCTGGTCTTTCAGTACCGTGTAAAGGGCGGCGGCCAGATTTTTCGCGGCTGCGCCGGTGATCTTGAGGGCGACTTCCGCGCCCTCCAGGCTCATGCGTACCACTTGCTCCGCCGCGTCGCCTGAGTTATACATCAAAAATCATCTCCTTTCGGTTGAGCGGCCCGCCCGTTCCGGCTCCAGACGGCCTTTTTCCGTTTTCCCGGCTTGCTGTTCTTCGCGGGCGGCCCGTATCTTATCCTTGATGGAAGCAGAGCGCAGGGCAATATCCCCGCACAGCTTTACCTCCCGGCGCAGCTCCTTGACCTGTGCCGTAAGGACGGCAATCTCCGTCCGGATCTGCTCCTGCCTGGCGGGGTCGCCCAGCACCGCCCTGGTGCGCTGTTTCCGGTACAGGCTTTTCCGCTGTTCCGTTATGCTGGAAAGCCGAGATTCCATATCAGCTTGATAGGCATTGAGCTGCTCCAGGGTGTCAATACGGTGGCGGGAAAGCAGCCGCGCCTCGTCGGTAAGTTCCTCTGCCCGGATCAAATCCTCCCGCAGCGCGTGGGGCACATGGCCCGTCTGGCGGTTCTGCTTTTTGGGGAACACCCCCAGCAGGTAGCAGTAGTGGAAGTAGAGAGCGCGGAACCCCGTCGCCTTTTTGGCCTGTTTCAAGTCCCCGTGGAGCCTGCACCGTTTCGGCTCCGGCGTTTGTTCCCGCTGGGGGCGGCTCTGGGCCAGAATCCGCCTGCGGATGTTCTCCAGGGAATAGCCTCGCCAAAGTTGCGCGCAAGTTTCCTGCCGTGGGGCCGGTCGTAGGGGCGCACCGTAATGTCCTTGCCCACCTTGATGTCGTAGCCCATCTGCCGCAGATGATAAAAAAATTGCCGTTCCGTCATCGACTGGCGGATGGCAGCGTCCACATCGGCTTTGATAAGGGAAAGGTAGGTGGGGCGGCCTTCCTGCTCGGCCCGCCATTCCCCGTAGTGCTTGGATTTTCCGCGCTGGGGGTTTTCAATGACGGACAGGCCGTATTCCCGGCACAACCGGTCGGATTCCCGCTGCATGGCAAAGTAGTCCTTTTCGCTGCGGTAATACTTGATCCCGTCAACGAAAGATACGGTGTTGACAACAAAGTGGTTGTGCAGGTGATGGGCTTTGTCCAGATGGGTGGCCACCAGCACCTGGTATTTTTCACCCCACAGTTTTTTCGCCAGGGCAAGGCCGATCTCATGGGCCAGCTCCGGCGTAGCCTCGCCGGGGGCAAAGCTCTGATAGCCGTGGTAGGCCACAGTCCCGTCCTCCTTTCCAAACCGCTTTTTCACCGCCATCATCTCGTCGCGGGCAGTAGAGGGGCTGCAATTCACCCCGGAGACAAACCGCTGCATGACCGGCGCGCCTTCTTCATCGGGCGCAATCCGGCCCGTTTTCTCCTGCCGGGCAGCGTACTCGATCACGTCCGAAAGGCCCTGGGCCTCCTGGCCGTCCATGCCTGCTTTTCAAAGGCGGCGGGGTTTTCTGTTTTATCCGGGTTCTCCACATAGATGAGCACTTTCCCCAGCCAGCCCTTTACCCGCCAGATAGATGTCGTGCCATGGTTACTCCATTGGCCTGGGCAGGATCACGCTTTGGTGATGTCGCGGACGAGCCGGTCAAACTTTTTTACTTCCTCATCGTAGCGGCGCTCATCAATGACGCCCAGCACATGGCTTTCTGGGCGATCTGGTTTAGGTTGTTGCCCACGCCGTGCAGCTCCCGCATGAAGTGGTAATAATCGGGCGGCGGCGCGTCCTGGGGGACGACGCCGTTAATGAGATGGCGCAGGTAAACCTCTTGGGAAAGCCCACTTTTGCGTACCGCTTTCATAAAGCCCTGGTATTCCTTGTTATCGAGCCGCACCTGTACGCGGCAGTTTCTTTTCCTCATTCCTTGTCCTCCTCATGGTAGCGGCGGTTGATTTGAAGCAGGCACATGACCAGTACGCCGCACACGCCGCCCAGCAGAAATCCAATGGCAAAAAACAATCCTTCCATAGAAAACCTCCATTCTTTCAAAGGGGTATTAGGGGGCGCTCCCCCTAACAAGCGGTGTTTGGGCGACCAAACACGATGCTTGCTGGTACATACACGTTCCATTCCCCGCAGGGGAATCGCAGATGTCCGAAAAAACAATTCATCGTCCATCCCGGTCGCGGCTTCGGCCCCTGGGATAAAACTCCACATCCTTGAAGCTCTCCGCGTCCAGGATATATTCGCCGTTTTTCCAGTTATCGGCCACTGTCCGGCGGGCCTCCTCGCGGCTTTCCGCCTCCACCGTGACCGTCATTTCCAGCGTCTCGCGGATGGTAATGTCGTACTCTTTCATCGTTCCAGCTCCTTTCCTTTTGCGCTGCGGATGGGAATCCTCAGCCGGTGGCAGAGAAAATCATTGACGTCTTTCCCCTGGGGCGGCGGGCGGTTTTTCACCTCGTACCCTTCGGGAATAGCCGCCAGGATGGCCTTGGCCGCCAGCCTGCCGGGGCCGTCGTTGTCCAGATGGAGATAGAGGGTTTTTACATGGGGGTGATCCTCCAAAAACCGGGTGAGGGCGGCGGGCAGCTTGCTTTCCTCGATCTTTTTCTTCGGCTGGTAAATCCCGGCCAGGGATAACAGGTTGTGCCGCCGCCAGTCCATCCCGTCCAGCTTGCACAGGGTGGCGTAGGACATGACATCAATGGCGCACTCGCACAGATGGACAGCCGGGTTTTCCACGCAGGCGGGCAGGGCAAAGGAATAGTGCTTGTCGCTGCCGCTTAAATCCCCGTGGAACCGGGCTTCGCCAATCCCCCGCAGGCAGCCGAACCGCGCTTTACCGGCTTTGTCAAAGCCCACAAATACCACGTTGCCGTGGCCCTTGTTCCGGCTCTCATAAATCCGCCCGGTCTTAATGCAGTAGTCCAAAATCTCCTGGTCAATGCCCCGGCCCGCAAGATATTGGAGCATGGCCCGGTTATCCGGGGCGGGCGGCGGCAAAAGCAGGCGCTTGGGCTTTTCCGCCTTTGGGGCGGGCGCACGGGACGGCGGCGGGATGGACGCCCTGCCGATGACGGCCTCCATGGCTCCATAAAAGAGCAGCCCTTGACTTTGATGAGGTAGTCCAGCGCGCTGTACCCGCCGATCCCACGGGAAAACCAGCACCATTTGCCGTTGGAAATCCGCAGGCTGTCATGTTCCCTGGTGCAGTAGACATTGCCGGAAACGTGGACAAGCTCCTGCGGCTCGCAGGCTTGCAGGTAGGTGAATAAGTCTACCTCCCGCGCTTTTTCAATCTCCTCCTGGTTGTAAAAAGGCATAAAAAAATACAGCCCCCTTTCCATAGCCGCAGATTTACCGCCCGCATGGGGCGGCTGGCTATGTAAAGGGGGCGATGTCCTTTTCAGATATGTAGAAGGCCGGCTGGATTGCTCCAGCCGGCACAGGTGTCAACGCTCCAGCCCCACGACTTTCCTTTCCGGGATTTCTTCCCCTTCGTCGGGGCCGTCGTCCATCAGCGTTTTGTCTTTCTCATCCATGTTGAGCAGAATATTCAGCTCTTTCAAACGGGCTGTTTTCTCCGCCAGCTCCTCCTCGCGGGCAAAAGGTGTAGCCAATTCCGTGCGGGCGTTTTCAAGCTGGGTTTTGGTTTCCTCCAGACGGTTTTGCTCGGCCTCCAGGCTGCCCGCCAGGTTTTCCAGCGCGTTGTCCAGTCGGGTGATATTGCCAAACACATCTGCGCCCAGCGTCACCGTATGGGAAAGGGTGCCTTTGAGGGTGATCCGGTACTCGTTGCTCCTGCCGTCGTAGGCCAGCACCATGGAAAAGCCCCGGTACTGCCCCAAAAGAACAGCGTCGGAGCCGGTCATACGGGTGCAGACGTCAATGATGGCCTTGCCCGCGTCCTCCTTTTCAGCGTAGTGCCTGCCGTCCACCTCCATGCCGCAGAAGCCCTCCTGGGCCTTGGGGTGGGCCGCCGCCAGCGCCACATCCTGCTCATAACCCGCAATCCGTTCCGTAAGCCGGGTGATCTCCTCCGGGTACTTGCGGTACACCAGCTCCTCCAGGGCATATACCTGGTTCAAGTGGCTGGCTTTCAGCATATTCAGCCGCGCCACCTCCATATCCAGGTTGCACTTCTCGATAATAAGCGGGTTGCCGGTGGCCAGCGCCTTGATCTCGGAATAGCTGAGGGCGGTTTCGTCCACATCATCCGCCACACGGACAGGAGCCTTGCTGGTCATAATCTGGGCGATGAACTTCTGCTTGTTCTCTACGAGCTGGTAGAGGTAAGCGTCAAAGGTGCCTTCCGTTACATACCGATAGATTTCCACCTCCTCGTTTTCGTTGCCCTGGCGGACGATACGCCCCAGCCGCTGCTGAAGATCGGAAGGCCGCCAGGGGCAGTCCAGGTCATGCAGAGCAATGAGTTTATCCTGGACGTTGGTGCCCGCTCCCATCTTAGCCGTGGAACCCAGTAGCACCCGCACCTGCCCGGCGCGCACTTTGGAAAACAGCTCCTTCTTTTTGGCTTCGCTGTCCGCCGTGTGGATAAAGGCGATTTCCTCCTCCGGGATACCGGCGTCCATCAGTTTCTTTTTCAAATCATCGTAAACGCTGAAGGAGCCATCGGTGGTTGGCGTGGACAAGTCGCAGAATACAAGCTGGGCAGAGCGTTTTTCTTTGGTCTGTTCCCAGATACGGTACACATTCCGGGCGCAGACAGCTACTTTACCATTGGGGTCATCCGGGGCCAGGGGCTGGATGAGCCGCATATCCAGCGCCAGTTTCCGCCCGTCGTTGGTAATGCGCAGCATATTGTCCACATGAGGGTCAACCCCTCCTGCGTGGATCTTCTCGGCCCGTTCCGCCAGTCCCCTTATCATCTCTTTCTGAATCTCAGACGGTTTCACGACTTCCGTGTGGAAGTTGGCCTTTGGTACGGGGAGTTTCAGCATATCCGCCGTCTGGATGTCGGCAACCTCCTTGAAGCAGCCATCAGCTCCGGCAAGTTATAAAACTTGGCAAACCGGGTTTTAGCCCGGTAGCCGGTGCCCTCCGGCGATAACTCGATAGCTGTAACCGTCTCTCCGAAGTTCCCCGCCCAGTCATCAAAATGGACAAGGCCCATCTCCTGTAACATCCGGTACTGCAAATACCGCTGGATGGTGTAAAGCTCCACCATGGAGTTGGAAATGGGGGTGCCGGTGGCAAAGATCACGCCGCGCCCGCCCGTCAATTCGTCCAGGTACTGGGTTTTCATAAACAGGTCGCTGGATTTCTGGGCTTCGGTCTGGGCAATGCCGCCCACATTCCGCATTTTTGTCGCTAAAAACAAGTTCTTAAAATAATGGCTCTCATCAATGAAAAGCCGGTCAACGCCGAGTTGCTCAAAAGTCACCGTATCGTCCTTGCGGCTCTGGTCGTTGAGCTTGGCAAGCCTTGTCTCCAGGGATTTCCGGGTGCGCTCCATCTGCTTGACCGTGTAGCGTTCCGCCTTCTGCGCCTTGGCCTGCTCGATTCCTTCCAGGATTTCCTCGATCTGGCGTTCCAAAATGGCTTGCTGGCGCTCCACGCTGATAGGGATTTTCTCGAACTGCGAATGGCCGATAATGATGGCGTCGTAGTCCCCGGTGGCAATGCGGCTGCAAAACTTCTTGCGGTTCTGGGTTTCAAAGTCTTTCTTCGTCGCTACCAGGATGTTGGCAGAAGGATAGAGCTGGAGCCATTCCGCCGCCCACTGTTCGGTGATGTGGTTGGGCACCACGATCAGCGACTTGGTGCAAAGCCCCAGGCGTTTCATCTCCATGGCGGCGGCCACCATCTCGTAAGTTTTCCCTGCCCCCACCTCGTGGGCCAGCAGGGTATTCCCGCCGTACAGGATGTGTGCGATGGCGTTCACCTGGTGGGGCCGCAGGGTAATCTCCGGGTTCATCCCCTCGAACCGGATATGCCGCCCGTCATACTCACGGGGGCGGACGCCGTTGAAGGTTTCATTGTAAATGCGGCACAGCAGCTCCCGGCGGTCAATGTCTTTCCAAATCCACTCGGCAAACTTCTGCTTAATCAGTTCCTGCCTGTCCTGGGCAATCGCGGTTTCTTTTTTGTTGAGGATGGGCTTTTTCTTGCCGTTCTCGTCCTCAATATAATCGAATACCCGCACATCCCGCTGATTTAAGATGTGTTCCAGGATGTGGTAGGCGCTCATCCGCTTGGTTCCATAGGTGGTATTGGCCTTGACGTTGGCCCGGTCAAAGTTTTTCTCCGTGATACTCCATTGGCCGGTAGCTTCGGCGCGCAGGATTCTAATGCGGCTCCTGGCCTGCCCGTAAGGGGTAAGCAGCTCCACCATGAATTGCTGGTACACCTCGACGGGCACCCAGTTCGCGCCAATGCGGACGCCGATCTCTCCCGCGCCCAAATCCTGGGGCTGGACAGCTCCAGGGCCTCCACATTTCTGCGGACGGTTTCCTTTTGCCCGGCTGGGGCCGCCTCCAGGAAGGCTTTTGCCATCCGCAGTTTCTGGCGCACTTTCCCGGAAAGGTACTCATCCGCTGTGACAAAGGGGTAGCGGCCCAGATCCGCCAGAGAAGGCAGGATGTCCTCCGGGTTCTCCGCGCAGCGAATATCCCGGTAGATCACCCCGGCAAGCTCCTGTTCCAGTTCCTCCGGGGATTTCCCCGACAGCTCCGCCATATAGTCCATGTCCACGCGGCTTTTCCGAGATGGATACCGCCAACGCTTCACTGGCCGTGTCAACGCTGGTGACAGCCACATGGGGACGGATGGTGCGCTTGGAGAACATATCGGCTTTTCTTTTTAGGCTGCCCTGCTCATCCAGCACTTCGAGAGAGCAGAGCAGACAGTAGCTGGAGTCCTCCGAAAAGGCCAGCTTGTTGCCCCGGCTGCTAATCAGGCCGTACTTGGCGGTGAAGCTGTCATAAAGGGCATTGAGCTTTTGCTGCTCGGCTGCAATATCCTCATCCGGGTAGCCTTCGGTCTGGTACTCAATAAGCCTGCGGGTACATTCCCGCAGCTCGATCATGCCACGGATACGGTTTTCCGCTGTGACGGAGACCTCCACCGGGTGCATGAGGCTGTTTTCCCGGTAGTACACCTGGCCGTCCGCAATCGTATAACTAAAGTTCTTTACATTGGGGTCGGCGGGGATGGAATGATCTTCCTCCTCGTCCAGCTCCTCCAGCTCGTAGGGCTTGATTTCCGCCTGCAAAAACTGGATGGCATTGGCAAGCTGATCGGACAGGTCTTCCCCCTCGCGGGCTTTGCAGGCGCTGTCCGGCCCGAACCGGGTGGATTCCATCACCATGTCGCCCAGAATCATCTCCGGGTGCTGCACGAAATAGCGGTTCATGCGGATTCCGTTTTCATCCGTGTCCAAATGCACCCAATCCGGTTCCAGATCGGTGATGTGGTCGCGCTTTTGCAGGAAAATGACGTCGCTGGTCACTTCCGTTCCGGCGTTCCGCTTGAAGGTGTTGTCCGGCAGGCGGATGGCCCGATGAGGTCGGCGCGCTGGGCAAGATACCTGCGGACGGCGGAGTTTTCCTTATCCATGGTGCCTTTTGAAGTGACAAAGGCAATCACGCCTCCGGGCCGCACTTTGTCTAACGCTTTCCCGAAAAAGTAATCATGGATGAGCCAATGGTGCTTGTCGTACCGCCTATCCAGCACCTTGAAATCCCCAAAGGGGACGTTGCCCACGGCTACATCAAAAAAGCTGTCGGGCATTTGCACGGTTTCAAAGCCGTTTACGGAAACGCTGGCGTTTTGGTAAAGCTGCTGGGCAATCCTGCCGCTGATACTGTCAAGCTCCACGCCATAGGCTTTGCTGCCCGCCATATCCGCAGGGAGCAGGCCCAGGAAGTTGCCGGTGCCGCAGGACGGCTCCAGGATGTTGCCCTGGGTAAAGCCCATCTGGGACAGGGCCTTGTAGATTCCCCGGATGACCACGGGCGGCGTGTAAAAGGCGGTCAGGGTGCTGGCCCTGGCCGCCGCGTATTCCTCCAAATACAGCAGGGATTTCAGCTCCTCATAGTGGGGGCTGGTTTCCTCAAAGCAGTCCGCAAGGCCGCCCCAGCCACATAACGGGACAGGATTTCCTGTTCTTCGGGGGTGGCCAGACGTTCCTCCGCTTCGATCTGCTTCAAGGTGCGGATAGCGGCGGCATTGGCCGCGTATTTCTCGCTGGGGGTGCCGTGGCCCAAGGCGTCGTCGGTGATGTGGAAATCATGGCGCTGATCCCTGGAGATTTCCGGGTGCAGGGTTGTGAAGGTAATGCGCTCACGGCGGGGGCGTTTGGGCGGCAGTGGAGCCGGTTCTTCTTTTTTAGGCTGTAAACCGGCCTGCTCCGTGCTGGCTTGTGGTTCCTCTGCGGCAAGCGCCGCCTGCTCGATGGCCGTTCATCGGGGAAGTCCCCGTAAACCCGCAGCCACCGGCGCTCATTCAAATCGTAGATACCAGCGCCGTCGTAGGCAAAGCCGTCCTCGCCCTCCATCGTTCCGGCCACATATTGCTGCGCCGCCTGTTCCGCCTCTGCCAGCGTTTGGTAATCCAGCCGTTCGTCAAATCCATTTTCAAAGTGGTGGTACACCGCAACTTCGTAGGGCGGCTCCATGCGCTGGGCGTAGCGGTCGATGTCCTCCGAGGTGAGCCATTCCGGCTTTTCCGGCAGGGCGGCGTAGAGTTCCCGCATTTTGGCGATCTGCTCCCGCACGTTCCCAGCCCACAAATGCTTTTCCGCACGTCCGCCAGCGCCCAGGAAGTAGTCGCAGTCGGCTTTGAGGCGGCCCAGCAGGCGGTATTCGTCCCCATGGCCGGATGGCATGGCTTCCGCAGCCGGTTCTTCTGCTAACAGCTCGCGCTCGATAAATCCGGCGACATCCTGGCTGTTCCCTTTGCCGCCATGGGAACGGTATTCAGAAATGCCGTCCTCGATCAGCTCATCGGACGCCGCGTATCCAGCTTCATCCAGATAGGTTTTGATTTCTTCCCGCAGGGCCTGCTCCGGGGTAAGGGCAGGCGGCAGCGCTCGATCTGCTCCAGGCAGAGGGCCACATCCACCGCGATTTCTTCCTCCGGGTCGGCATGGTCGAGGAAAGAGCGCAGCAGCTCATAGAGTTCCTCCCGCTGTGCGGGGTCGTGGAGCTGCCGGGCAATATTCTCCACCGCCTGAGCGTCATCCTCGCCGTAGTCCATACGGGAACCGTCAAACTCGCCAATAAGGCGCAGCACCTGGGCAGCCAGTACAGGATAGGGGTCTGGGGCTTCTTCTTTTTGGGGCGGTTCCTGTACCCTGGGCGGCACGGCAGGAGCCGCAGGCTCCTTGTGCTCTGCAAAGAGCGTAAAGGTTCCCTGCCGGAAGGCGGTGAGGTTTTCAAACGCCTGCTGGCGCAGGGCGTACACCCGGTCGCTGCGGGGTGGCCTTCCAAATGGGAACCATCATCTGGTGGATTTCCTCCACGCAGGCCCGGGGTCGTCAAGCTGCGGCTCGATGACCTTCACCGCGTCCCAATAATCGAAGCCAACGGATAGGGGTGCGGCTGTTCCTGGGGGTACGTTCTCGAAGAACGTGCGGGATATTCCGGGCAAGCTGGTGCTTTTCATACTTGCGGCATGGCAGCCCGGTCGTCCTCGGATAAAAACCGCCCCTGGGCGATCATGGCGCTGACGTGCTTTTCCACGGCGCTCCATTTCAGTTCCACCTTGGCGTAGGGGGCGGCGATACTGCCATGGCTGAAAGAAACGCCTTTGCTGAGCTGGTAGGTCACATCGTCGTTTCCGCCGCCATATCCGCTGTATTCCCCGTGGTAGTGCTTTAGAAAATCCTCCCGTTCCTTGCGGTCTGTATGGTTGCGGTAAAAGGAATACACGGCCAGCCGGTAATCTACGCTGCGTTTTCCGCCGCGCAGAAGGTTGTCGATCTCGTCTGTGGAGATATACAAACGCCGCTGGGGGTCATACCCCTCGCGGCGGTAAAATGCAGCGGCTCCCGCTGTAAATCTGCAAGCTGGGCCTGGAGAGCAAGCGGACGGTAAAAGCGGAACCGCAGAATAGCTGGGTTTTCCTGGTAGGCGGCGGCAAAGGCTTCATATTCTGAGAGGATGGCCTGTAAGCCATCTTCCCGGCTCAAAAGCCCAGCAATTTCTTCTGCCGCCTCCGGGAACCCGCCTGGTTTATCATAGACGGCCCGCAGCGAGGGAAAAAAACGCTTATCTTCATCCTCAATGTCGCGGAACATCAGCAGCAGCCGGTCGGCCAGCGCATTGACTTCATAGCGATCCACCTGGTCAAGTTCGCTCTGGGGCATATACCGGCCTAAATCCAGCAGTTCCCGGATACGGGCCGCCGCCTGTTCCCATGGGATGAGGGCAGCGCTGGAACGCCGAGCGCTTTCACCTTCGGCAATGCGGATTCCCTCGGCGTTATACCAAAGGGCATACTTTTTGCCGTTCAGATAAAACCCGCGCCGTTCTCGCCATAGTGTTCCGCCAGAAATCGGGCGTTGTCCGGCTTATCTTTTTTGAAGTAGGCGCAGATGATGAGGCGGCTGTGCTTGTGGTTGGAGCCGATACACAGCGCCTCGTCGATCACCTGCTGGGGCAGAGCCGGGTGAGGAAAAACGGATGCTGCGCTGCGCCCTCCGTCCGGGCTGGCTGCTGAAACGCCGCAAAATCAAAAAGGGACATCTGCTGGCCCTCCTGAGTGGGGAGCCTTGGGATGTCCGTCTGAATGAAGTATTCTTTTTTGTCGATGAGCCGGGCCGTCCATCCGGCTACCAAATCCCACGAAAACACCGATTCCTTTGTGCGGGAAAGGTAAGCGCCTTCCCACATGAGCAGCCCGTCCTCCTGAGGTCTATATCCCAGGCGCTGCCCATCTGCGATGATCTCGGTAAACCTGTCCTGGTAAGCGGATTTCAGATATTCCGTCCGTTCCTGCTCATCCGGGTGGACGGAAAAGAAAAGCTCGATCTGCTGCTTTTTGTACTTTAGGTCGTCATCCTTGTTGGCGATGACGGCCATGATCTGCTTTTCATCCAAAAGCGCAGGGAGCTGTTCGCCACCTGCGCTTTCTTCCGGTTCATCCTTTAGTTGTAGATCAGCTCCGCCAGCACTGTTTCCTCCGCCGCGTTCTGGATGTTGTTCATCATCTGCACCCATTTCATCTGGTCGCTGGCTTTCAGTTCCTCCGTCACGCCTGGGCCTTCGCCATCTGCGCTGCGATTTCCTCCATCCGGCGCTGGGCGCTCTGCTGGATCTCCGCCAGATGGCTGGAGAGTTTCCCGCTGGTCAACAGGTTCGTGTAGGTGATCCTGCGGTGCTCCTTGAGGAACCGCCTCCGAAGCAATGCGTATTTCCCATGGGGAACCGGCTCCTCCTGGGGCGGCAGCAGGTTCGGCAGGTTGTAGTCGCCCTGTCTCGTGTATGTGATCTCGGCCATATTCAAAACTCCTTTCCGGCTGTGTGGTTTTCTGTTCAGTTACAGCATACTGGATTTGCGGCTGGGTTTCAAATGTGCGATTTTCTTTTTTCGGCTGTCTTTGCAGGGCAAGGACGGTACGCGAAATCGCAGAAAGGCACATTTGGGAAATGTCCCCGGCAGCCACGCCCAAAGCGTTCAGCGTCTGCGGCGTGTTAAAGTCGGTTACATCCCGGAAATCCTCATCTTCAAAATATTCGGATGGGTCAAGGCCGCAGCGCCCCAGCAGCATATACCCAATGCTGTTCTGCACCGCCCTGCGGTACTCTACCTCCAGATTCAGCCCGTCCAGTTCTTCCAGGAAGCTGCCTTCCGTAAGGCTTTTCAGTTCAGAAAGATAGTCGGGCATATTGTCCTCCACGGCGTTCTTTGCCGCAGAGAGCAGGGCTGCGCCCAAATCCTCCTTGTGTTCAAGCTCTCCAAAGCTGTTTTCCAGCGTTTCAATGATGTCCGGCGCGTATTCTTCCCGCACCGTCCAGATAGGGACAGGCCGGGGAAAACGGGCCTCGTGGGTATCGGAAATGTCAAAGTAGTATTTCAGCCGGGGTTTGCCAGTATGCTCGCCGTCAAAAACGGCGATGCCGTTTGCGCCCCGGTTTACCCAGCGCCCAAATTGCCGGTTCCATCGCTCGATCTCCAGGACGGCGGTGCGTCCGGGCGCTGGGCGTAGACTAATAACTGTTCATCAAAAGTCAATCGGTAATTGCGGCAGGCAGCAGCCAAAAACGCCTGCCACTCTGACGGAGCCGTCACTTTGCGCTGCGTTTCCCGGTACAGCTCCGTTAGGGCTTTATACAATATCGCCATCCGGCGCACCTCCTTTTTCTTGTTATCTTTCCAAAGCCGCAGCCCGCCGCTGCCGGGGAATCGAAAAACCGTAGACCTTGGCGATGTCATCGCCCAGCCTGCGGGTCACTCTTGTAATATCGGCGCGGGTTGCAATGCCGCGATATAGTTTTTCTTTCAGCAGTTCAATTTGGGAAGGGCTGGCGCTGTCCTTGTAAACGCGGTAGAGGTAGTGGTTTGTGCCGTCGTGGTGGATGGCGTCGCACCACAGGTCGCCCAGGCGGTCTACATACCATGTGGAGTAGTCCGTATCTCCGTAAAGGCAGTCCCGGATGTTGCCGCTGGGGATTTCCTTATATCCCATGCGCCGCCCATTCCACAGGCCCAGGTCGCCTACAACCAAAATGGGCTGGGAAAGCTGCACATTGAGATTGGCGCGTTCATCATCCAGGTAATCCCCATTGATCTCATACATCAGGGAAATGCGCTCATCTTCGGATAAATCCGGGTAATCCGCCTCCAGATCGTCCCGCCAGTCCTCATAGTCCAGGCCGTAGTCTGTCCAGATAATGTGCCGTTCTTCCTTCATCTCGCCTCACCTCGGTCTTTCTTTTTGGGAAGCTGCGCTTTCTCTGCCAGCGTTTTTTCCCTTGCCTGCCAATACGCGGCGTGAAAGGTTTGCAGGCTGTCATTGATAAGAGCCTCATACGCACCGGGGGCAAAGCGTTCGTTGACAGGGGCCTGGTACATCCCTTTATCCATCAGCTCCCGCAGCGCCACCGGCTCGTCGCAGTCCTCCTCAAAACAAAGATACGCGCCTTCGGTAAATCCGCAGTTCAGTGCTTCTTTTCGGAATACCTTTTCCGCCAGTTCCCGGCGCACCATAATGCCGCCATGTCCTGGAGTGGAAACGGAATAAACGCCGGGGCAGAGCGTTTCGCACTCCTGTACGTTCCCCCATGGGGAATAAGGCGGGGCCTCCGGCGCAATGGCGTTCTGCCGCTGTTCTTCCAGGCACTGTACTTCTTCCTGCGCCCGCGCCACCAAATCCTTTTGGGCGGAAAACAGGTCGCTGAAATAGTGGCCCCAATAATAATCCGTCCTGCCTGTGCATTTCCAGGTAACGAATTGCTGGGGCGCTGTCAAATGGACGCCCAGCACAAACTCGCTGTCGCCCACATGGCAGGAATCCGTAATGATATATCCCGCGTTCTCTCTGTAATCCATCATCGAACCTCCGTTTCATTCAAAATAAAGTCCTTGACTTCCTTTATGCTGGCAAAATCCCGTTCATCCCCGGTAAGGTAGCGCACCGCGTCCTGCCATTGGGACAGCGGGTAGCTGTTCTCATCCATCCCGCACAAGTCGGACAGGGCCGCCCTGCGCAGAAATGGGGTGAGGTTTAAGTCGGAGATAAAGCAGCCATGCCGGGCCGCCAGTATATCCAGCAGGTGCAGTTCACTCATGGCCGCACCTGCTTTCCCCGGCCTCTTTCAGCAGTTCTTCCACCAGCCTGCCGCTGCGGATTTTGTTGCGGTCGGCCAGCACCTTGTTCTGGACGCACAGCACCGCCCGGATGTTGGGAACGGTAATGCCGGGGATTTCCACTATCTCCTCCGGGGTGACGGTGAGAAGTTGCACCGGCGAGTAACCAGCCTGGGCGAATATGCGGAAAAGCCGCTGCTCGAATCGTTCTTTCATCTGCAAAAGCTCCTTTCTTTTGGGTATGTAAAAGGGGCGGCCCCGCATGGCCGCCCCGGCTGGTTACTTCTTACGGCTTCTGACTTTCAGAAAGATAAGCCCGCCGATGATGAATACCACGAGCCCGATGGCAATGATCGTTTTTAATTCCATAGTCAATTCCTCCTAACACAATTTCAGCCGCTGTTATTCAGCGGTGTTTTTGTCCCTCCTGCGTTTGCTCACATAGGCCGCACGCCCAGGGCGGCAGCCCCATAGCGGACACGCCCATGAGGGCCGCCCACAGCCAGGGCTTGCTGTCGTCGCCGGTTTTCGGGGTATCGCGCAGCTCGTTGTGCATTTTCGCCACGGTGGTCTTATCCGCAAAAATCGTCACCGTCTTATCCGCAGGCAGCACATAGTTGGCGCTGGCCCCATCCGACACCTCGGACACGGTGTAATCGCCTACGCGCAGCCCCTCGATGAAGATTTCGCCATTTTTATCGGTTTTGAAAGTCTGGTCGTAGCCGTTGGCCCCGGTCACGCGGAAGGAGAAGCCCTCCACCTTGCCGTCGCTGGACGTCTTTTCAATCCGCAGGGAACCGGTCTGGGCCATGTTGGTGAAGCCAATCCCGGCCACGTTCTCTACCTCGTAAATCTTGCCGTTCTCGGTGATCTCCAGATAGTAGGCGTTTTCATCCAGCAGGAAGCCCTCCGGCGCTTTGGTTTCCTTTACGAACACGCCGCCGTAGAGGATGTGGACATCTCGTAAATGCCGGTGCTGGTTTCCTCCAGCTTGCCCAGCAGCTCGTCGCCCTCGTCCAGTTCTTTGTTGCCGTTGGTATCGCGGTACACCTCGAACTCGGCCCCGGTGAGCTTGTTATCCGGGTAGTCCTTATCCACCTTCGTCAAACGCAGGTCGCCATACACGCGCTCATTGGAAAGGGAGATTTCCACTACCTGCCCATCTTCCTCCACAGTAACGGGGATCACTTCATCGGAGAGGATGAACCCTTCCGGGCTTTCCAATTCTTTCAGCACCCAATTTCCGTAAGGCACACCCGCGAAAGAGAAGCTGCCGTCCTCCGCTGAGGTGGCGGTGGCAAGAGCGTTTTCGGCGGAAAACTCGGTTTCGTCGTTCTTAAAGAGGCCAATGACGGCCCCGCCCAGGCCTGCGCCGTTCTCATCGGTTTTGAGGCCCTTGATTTCGCCGCGGATCAGCTCGTTGGTGACAGCCTCGCCGTCATTGGCGGAAATCTCAACCACGGCGATGGAAGGCCCGCCGTACTCAAAGGTGAACGGGAAGGTTTCGCCGTTCAGCAGATAATGACTGTCGGTGGACAGCTCTTTCAGGTAGAAGCTGCCGAAAGGCAGGTCGGTGCTGCAAACGGCCTGGCCGTTCTCATTCACAGAAACGATCTCCAGAAGTCCGTCTGCCGGAATCACGGAGCCATCCGCTGCGGTGATGTCCTCCTGGGCATAGAGGCCGAAGGTCACGGCGGAGATCTCGCCATTCATGCCAATGCCAAAGGTTTCATCCTGCTCCAGCACCTTGTCAAGCGTCACAAGGGCTTTCTGGCGCTGGTTGTAGAAGCTGGCAGAGGTTTCGGTGACTTCCACCTCCTGGCCTGCGTACACCAGCTCCACGTTGGTGACGTTCTCGCCGGTATTCACCATGCCGTGAGGGAACTGGATTTCCTTCACCTGGAACTTGCCCAGGTAGAGGGGCTGGCTCTGGGCCGTTCCGTCCTCGCCGGTGGTGATGGTGTCCACTACCTCGCCCGCAGAGTAGCGCAGGGTGCCGTCCAGGGTGTAGACGTCCTCCAGGGCGGTGATTTCAAACACCGCACCGGGCAGGCCCTGCACCTCATACACCGGCTGGTAAACGCCCTCGTTTTCTGTCACAGAGGAAAATACCTCGCCGGTCTTGCTGACTTTGATGATTCCTTTCTGGGCCATGTTGGGCTTGGTGACTTCGATCACCGTCACGCCGCCTTCCTCGCTGGAATGATCCTCGGTCACATCAAAGTAAACCGGGGTGCTGTCCAGCACATAGCCGTAGGGGGCCTGTACTTCAACCAGAGAGTACCCGGAGCCGTACTCCAGCTTTTCAGGCGTTACCAGATAGCCTCGGAATTGGTGTAGAACGTATCAATGGTGGTCGGCGTCGGGTAAGTGAAGGTCATTTCCACCTTGCTGCCATCGGGACGGTAAATCTGGAACCCGGCCCCCGCATAGGGGATGGTGACGCCGGTTTCCGCGTCCACCTTGACCACCTTGATGAAGCTCTCAAAGTTGGCGTTGTTGATGAGATAACGGTAGGTCTGGCCGTCCTGGGCGATATACACTTCAAAATCGTCCATCAGCTCGCGGCCTTCCCAGCCCTTGGTCTGGCGGACGATATAGGTGCCGTAGGGCAGCTTTTTCGACTGAGCAAAGCCATTCTCGTCACAGGTGAGAACGTCGCGCTCAGATTCTTTGGCATTTTCATAGCTGCCGGCTGATTTCAAAAACACCTGGAACTCCGCGCCGGATTCCGGGGTTTCGATCTGGGTTTCCCCGTCATCGGTATGCTTGATGATGGCGATGTCGCCCTTGATGACCTGCTCCGTCACATCGTTGGCGGTGTCGTTCAGCTCAATGGTATAAAGCTTCGGCTCCGCGCCCACCTTGTGAATGGTGGAATCCAGCAGGTAGCCCTCGCTGGGGCTGATTTCACGGATTGTCCAGTCCGAATCGCAGACGTAATATCCGGTGGTGAACTGGCCGTTCTCGTCCGTGGTGAAGCTGTCGATAAGGGTATCTCCCTTATACAGCCCATACACAGCGCCGGCCAGGGAACCGTCGCCCTGGGGTGCGCCTGTTTCCACATCGCTCTTGGTGACGGTGACGCGGAACTTCTTCAGCACGTTATTCACGCTCTTGTGAGTAACTTCGTTCCACTCGATGGTGGCTGTCTGGGAATCCGGCACCACATAACGGATGGGGGTATCCACCTCCTCCAGCACATAGCCGGAGCCGATGAGCACGTTTTCAAAACGCGCCACGCCGTTTCCATCCGTCACCGCGTACTCATCCACCGGCTGCCCGGAGAGGGATGTGCCATACAGATGGAAGGTCATGCCCTCCACCAGTCCGTCCTCGCTGGTTTTCGTCACTTCCAGGCTGCCGCGCTTCAGCTTGTTGTTGAAATTCACGGTAGCGGTCTGGCCGCTGACGATGGTCACGCGCTGGGTTTCCTGGGGTTCATATTTGTCAATGGACTGCTCGGTTACGGTATAAACGCCGGGGTTGAGGTCGGTGATGTCGATCTCGCCCGCCTCATTGGTGGTCTTGGTGGCGCTGTACCCCTCGCCGGTGATAGTGAAGTTGATCCCGGCTACCTGACCGTCCTCGGAAGTCTTAATCAGCTTCATATTGCCGGTTTTCACTTCCAGGTTCAGATAGCCCACCATAGAATCGGAAACGGTTTCCCCATAGGTGGCAAAGTCCTGCTTGCCGCCGCCGGTAATGCCATCCGTCCAAACCACAACGCCGCTGCGCTGGGCGGAGATTTTTTCTGCTTTTACCGTTACAGAGCCTTTGATGGCCTGGCTGGAAGTGATGGTGAGCTGGTTTCCGTCCACAGAGAAGTTCAGGCCGGTAATATTGCTGGAGAAGGTGTAATCACCCAGCACACCGTTGGTATCTGTGAGTGTGAGGGAATACTGCTGGCCGTCCCATTTCAGCTCGTAGGCCCCGGCGTCTGCGGTGCTGCTGAAAAAGCTGGGCAGCATGGTATGGCGTTTTACCGCGCTCTCAATGGCGGAATACTGACTGAAGATCTCGCTGTAAAGGGGATTCTCCGGGCTGATATATTCCGCGATATTGTTCTTGCCCTGGGCGTTGGCGTCCACATGGTTAAACTGGCTGTCGCGCTCACCCACGACGGTTTCCCAGACAAGAAGCTGGGTGGCGATTGCCCCGGCCATCTTGCTGGCATCCTCCGGGTCATCGGTCATCCATGAGGTGCTGGCGTTGCCCTGCCATCCATAGGTCATAATCCGCCCGATATATTCCTTGATGGTGTCCGGTGGAATAGTGGGGTTCAGATCGGACGGGTAATCATCCCAGAAGTCCTCGCCCCGGCCAGTAAACTGGTCGCCGGAATGAACGCCGACGCCGGGTTCGATACAGTAGATGACTTTCCCGTTAAAGGAATCCTGCGTGTGGATGGTAAAACCGTTATTTTCGCCGGTAGACCATCCGCCCAGGAAATTCATAGCGGAATGTCCCCAGCCTGCCTTGTTGGGGTCGCTGGCACGGGGGAACTCCACCATATACGTCGTCATGGTTTCCCCTGCGGCAAACGCTGTGTTCCCGTCCCTGCGAATATGCCCAGGCACATGAGCATGGCCATGAACAGGGACAGGGGCTTTCTCAATGCTTTCATCGTGTTACCTCCTTGAAATGGCCGCAAAAAAGCACACCGTTTCCGATGTGCTGCGGCTTGTGTTGGTTACTGTCTAAAAAAGAGAGACCCGCCCGGTTTTTCTCGCAGCCCGATGTCTGCCTGTGGAAAAGAGGCCGGAGCTTTCTATAAACATCCAGGCTCCCCAAATATCTTCTTTTTTTAGGCTGTTTAGGTTGTTTGGAAGGGGTGAGGTGTGGAGAGGGGGAACCGGCACAAGCTGCCGTTTCCCCGCAAATGGGCGCACTTCCCCCTTGTGAGTGGGCTATCTCTCTAAACTGCGCTGGCGTTTGCGGTAAAGTTCCAGCGCCTTGACAATGGTGTCCTCGATCTTCTGCGTGGGCGTCCCCGGCGCAAAAAACCGGCTGATTTTTTCCTTTGGGATTTTGAACTGTTCTTTTTGATTGCCTTTTTCCTCCTCCATGATAACCGCCATAGCGTCCTTGGACAGCTGTTCCGCCCCGGTTTTCGCCTCGGACATCCGGCGCATTTTGATGGCCTGGGCGTGGGACGGGGTGCAGTCCATCTCGTCCATGATAGCGAACAAGTCGGCCTGTTCTTCTTTTCGCAGGTAAGACAGCTCCACCGCAGGGCGCATGGCAATCTGGAGCATTTCCTGGTCTTTAAGCACCGAGTTATCTACCAGTTCCAGAATTTCCGGGATAAGGTGGGTAAGGCGGATATATCTTCGCACCTGTGTTTGACTATCACCGCCTTCTTTACCGACAATACTTGCAGATTCCTTTCCGCTTAACTTCCAACCCACTGGGTCGGAAGTTAAATCCGTCCGCTGTCCCTGCCTTTTCATAGCGTCCAGCTTCATTTTGTAGGCAAACGCCTTTTCCGATGGTAAAATCTGCTCCCGCTGCAAGTTGGAGTCCACCATGATAATCGTGGCTTCATCATCGGTGAGCTGCCGCACAATACAGGGGATTTCCTCAAGCCCCGCCAAATCCGCCGCCTTTTTCCTGCGGTGTCCAGCTACCATTTCATAGCCGCCCTCCGGTTTGGGGCGCACCAGGGCAGGGACTAATACGCCGTACTGCTTCACGCTTTCCGTCATTTCCTGCATGGCTGCGTCCATGCGAACCTTAAACGGGTGATTCGGGAAGTCGCTGATTTCCGAAGGCGAAAGATTGACAACTTTTTCAAGCCGTGCCTCGGCCCGTTCTTCCTCCGTGGAAAACAGGTCATCGACTGAGGGAAGATTGAAGTTTAGCCGTTGCTTTTCGCCATCCGCCAACACCTCCTTTGAAAACTCCGCGTAAGCCTGGGCCGCTTTGCTTCCTTTGTCGTAGGCGTAAATACTCTTGCCCGCTGCGCTGGTCTCTGCGGCTTTGATGGCTACGGGAATCTCGGAACGATAGATTTTTAATACGTTCCCGTAGGTCTGCCGCAGGATTTCCGCCGTCTGGCGGGCCAGATTGGTACGTCCGTCTACCAAAGTGAGCAGCACCCCGTCCACCTTCAGGGCCGGGTTAATCCGTTTTTTTACCCTTGTGATGTTTTTGATAAGCTGGGTCATGCCTTTGGCGGGCAGATAGTGGGCCTGCACCGGGATAATCACGCTGTCCGCCGCAGCCAGGGCGTTGATCGTAATCATACCCAGGGACGGCATACAGTCGATGAGCACCACGTCGTAATTTTTCTTTGCTTCATTGACATAGGTGCGTAAAGTGATCTCCCGGCTCATGGCGTTGACAAGAGTGGCCTCCAAATCTGACAATTCAATATTGGCAGGCATGAGGTCTACGCCTTCGCTGTGGTGCAAAATACCCTCGTCTGCGGTAAAAGGCTCGTCGCGGATGATCTTTCCCATGACGGTAGCAAGCGTGGTCTGTAAGCTGTCCTGGTCTTGCCAGCCCAGGCAGGTGGTAAGGTCGCCCTGGGGGTCTGCGTCGATGAGCAGGACTTTTTTCCCCAGACGCGCCAGGCCAATGCCCAGGTTCACCGTCGTGGTGGTCTTGCCCGTGCCGCCTTTCTGGTTGGCCAGCGCGATCACGCGGCTATCCCTGGGGCGGCTTCTTTGTTCCGGCATTTTCATGTCCTCCTTCTTCATAGATTTAGCCGCCCGTTGGCAGGACGGACGGCTATGTATGCGGAAAATCCGAAAGGTGGGCATGAAAAAAGCCGCTTACTCTTTCTGAAAAGAATAAGCGGCTCATCAAGAAGCGATATGTAATTTTACATCTTCTTTACCGGGGCGCACATCACTTTGAGCAGAAGTTCGTCCAGGCAGCCGGTGTCCCTGTTTTCCCGGAGCAGGGCGTTGCGCAGGTGGTTGAGGCTTTGGATTACAATGCTGTTTTCCGTAGGGGTAAGAAATATCTTTAATTTCCGCTTTCTCATTTGGCACTCCTCCTTTGTGCTTCTATTATATATGTAAGGAAACAGTGCCGCAAATGTGCGATTTGAGGATATTCGAGAGCCGCCTGCTGTGGGGCAGACGGCTTCGCGTTTTCACCGTAACTTTGCATTTCCCGGCTTTTCTTCGTATCAAAGCTCATCCCTGGGTAGTAAAATCGTAGTAATTGGGGTCTTTTTTCTGAGGGAAATGCGGGCTTTTGCGCTGTTTCACAGGGTTATTTCACTTTTGCTTTGATATTTAAATATGAAATATGAAATACTAAAATATCACAGGTCTCTTTTTCGTATTTTTGATAACGCATAATGTGTTTTAACTGAGTCTTGTAGTTTTCCTTTTGCCTTTTGTATTCATCGCTTGCAGATACCCGATTGAATGAATCTGGAATTCGATAATCAAAATTAGCTGGAGTAACAGGATAATCGCCATATTTGCTAATAGAATCTGTTTCTTTTAATTCATAGGCAAACTCTAAAAAATCCATCTCCAAAATTTCATCTATTATATTGATATCAGGAATTGGGAAATCATTAAGAGTTAGCAAGCAATCCTTTTTTACAATAAGTTTTATATCTATATCTTCATCAAATGTAGTTCCAGTATTCGCTACTACCAATCGTACAAATTTTTGAGTATCTATCCTGGAAAGAAACATCAGATATTCATTGTATTCAACAATATCCCAATACAATTTTTGTATAGATTTATAACGTTGTTGCTCAGCATCATTCCCCTCTAATGATGGAGAGTTATTAGAAAATGGGGTAGATAAAATCATGATGCTTTGCTTCAAGTTGCCTACATACCAAAACTGCTCTGGAATCTCTATGTTGTTACGCTCACAAAACTTTAGAATTGTTTCTTTCCACCGTTCAGAAATATTTACATCTGTTAATGAATTTAAAAACATTTTAGAAAGTTCTGGTCTTTTTATTAATTCATTTTTCAACAAACTTTGAGAAGCTTCTTCTTGTTTTTCAGGCGTACGCTGTGGTAAATAATTGTCTTTCAAGTTATCTATTAGAGTATAGATAGCTTGAACTTTGTCACTCATAAGCTTGCAGTTTGATAGAGCTAATTGTTGATATGTAGCCACATCTTCATTTCCAGAATCATAATCTTGTATCTGCAACAATGGGGCTACCGTTGTTGTGTCTTGAGAAATCTCTCCAGTTATTATTGGCAGAAAATACATTGTCAAATGATTAGCAAACTGTTTCCTTAAATCGCTTTCATCTTTGACCAATCCATATAATCCACGTCCTTTGTATTTTTCCTTAAAATCATTTACCTTATGATATTGCTCCATATCTATCACAGATGGGTTAATTTGGGCATCTACAAAATAAAGAAAAACCTGTTTACCCGAAGATAACATCTCTTCAATTTCTTCTTCAGTTCCTGATCCATACTTATCCGTAGGTGTTCCAAATTTTGTCCAGAAAATTGCGACTGCTGCGTCACACTCTCGCACAAATTGCTTGTTTAATAACTCTTGCGGTCTGTCTCCAGATTGAGGAAAACTGTCAGTAGCCCAATGTCGTGTTACAATTTCAGCATTATTAATACAACCTAAAGTATGATTAAATGACTCAACACACTCTTTCACAATCTCAGCATATTGAAGGACATCCCCGGGACAAGAGATTAGTAAATCATAAGCAGTAATTCCTGTTCTTGGCATATTATCACTCCCTTTTAAATCATCTGAAAATATCTCAAAGCATCTATGATAGCCGCTTCCTTTTCCGGTGTACATTTCGGCTGTCTGGCATTTTCGGATTTTGGCTTGTTGTAGTTTTCCTGCTCGATAATGCCATATTTCTGTTTAACTTGGGCGATGTAGAGGTGGCTGACTTTCAGACCTGTATGTTCCAGCACATACGTCTTAATTTCCTCATAGGTGGCTTTGCTCTCCGCAGCTGTAATATCCAACTCATCCATTTTTACCTCAACCTCAATGTGCTATTTTGCGTTGAGTTTGGACAATAAACATACCGTCTCCACGTGTTCCGTGTGGGGGAACATATCCACGGGCTGGATTTTTAATGCTTTCCATCCGCGGCGGGTCAAGTGGGTTAAATCACGGGCAAGAGTTTCGGGGTTGCAGCTGACGTAAACCACGCGTTTGGGTTTCATGGCAGCCACTGCATCAATGCAGGCGGTGGTGCTGCCCTCCGCGGGGGGTCCAGGAATACAACATCGGGGTGCGGCAAGCCAGAGTTGGGCTGTGCCGCAGCGCGCATCCAATCGGTTGCATCGGCACAGATGAACCGCGCGTTGTTGATCTTATTGGCTGCGGCGTTGGCGCAGGCATTGCGCACCGCGTCCGGGTTGCGCTCCACGCCAATGACCTGCTTTGCCCTGCCCGCCGCGCACAGGCCGATGGTGCCAATGCCGCAGTAGGCATCGATCACTGTTTCTTTGCCGGTCAGGGCAGCGAACTCAATGGCCTTGGCGTACAGCACTTCGGTTTGTTCCGGGTTGACCTGGTAAAAGCTGCGGGGCGAAATGGCGAATTGCAGCCCGCACAGCGTATCGGTAATTTTGCCGGGGCCATACAGGGTACGCACATCGCTGCCCAGCACCGCGCTGGTGCGGCGGGGATTGCAGTTCTGCACACGCTGGTCACCCAGGGGGCCTTTTCCCGCAGGGCTTTCACAAAATTGCGGCTGCCGGGCAGGTTTTCCTGCGCGGTCACCAGCACCACCAGCACCTGACCGCTGGTTTTACCGCGGCGCACCAGCACATGGCGCAGCAGACCGGTGCCGCGATCCTCCTCAAAAGCAGGCCAACGGCAGGCGCGGGCAGCTTCCAGCACAGCGGCAATGGTCTGGTTAATGACGGTATCCTGCAGCAAGCAGTCCGTATACGGCAGCACGCGGTGGGTGCCCGCTGCATAAATGCCGCATGTCAGTCGTCCACGCGGCCCGGTGGCAAAGGTGGCGATGGCCTTGTTACGGTAATGCCAAGGTTCTGCCTGCCCCAGCACGGGGGATACCGGGGCAAACCGCCCCAGCAGGCGTTGTTCCAACTGCTGCTTGTGCTTGAGCTGGTCGGGGTAGGGCTGGTTCAGCAGCGGGCAGCCGCCGCATTTCAATTTATAATTGGTGCAGGTTACAGGCATGGTGTTTGACCTTCTTCTTTCAGGGTTTTCAACATTTCTTTGGGCGTGCTATAATATAGTTTATACAGGGGGATCGGCGGTTCCGGGTATGAGCACCCGGTGCACCAACTTTCCCCGCAGCAAAAGCTTTTTTCTCAAAACGGAGGCATAACGATTATGAACGTACTTCTTATCAACGGCAGCCCGCATGCACATGGCTGTACAGACGCTGCTTTGCAGGAGATTGCCAAGGCTTTGAACGCTGACGGCATCGAAACCACCATCTACCACATTGGCGCTGTCCCGGTGGGCGGCTGTGTGGCTGCGGCGCTGCGCCAAAGCTGGACACTGCGTATTCGGCGGGCCAGTCGTTGATGTTCTGCCGCTGGTGGAAAAGGCCGACGGCATTGTGTTTGGTGCTCCGGTACATTATTCCACCGCCGCTGCCAGCATGCTGGGCTTCATGCACCGGCTGGGCTACAGCGCAGGCCGCCTGTTAGCACAAAAGCCCGCCGCTATTGTTACCAGCGCCCGCCGCGCCGGCACCACCAGCGCACTGGAAGCCCTGGAAAAGGTTCCCCAGTTCTGCCAGATGCCGCTGATCAGCTCCACCTACTGGCCGATGGTACACGGCAGCAACGCCGAACAGGCCGCCCTGGACGAAGAGGGCATGCAGATCATGCGCAACCTGGGCCACAACATGGCCTGGATCTTGAAGTGCATTGCCGCAGGCAAAGCCGCAGGGATTGAGCCGCCTAAGGCAGAAAATACCATCCGCACCAATTTCATCCGCTGATTTTGTAGTGGCAGTAGGGCGGGGTGCCCTCACCCCGCCACAGCCTCGTCCTGTTGCGTATTACAAAACTTGTGCCGAACCCCCATTTATAGGGGCTTTGCCAGATATTTCGCCCCGGAACACGGCATACTTCCCCTTTACAAGCCAACCTTTCCCACCCGCAGCAGCCCGCAAAAGGCTGCTGCTTTTTATTCTGCCGTTTCCGGCGTGTGACCGGTGGGGTACACGTTTTGCAGCAGCGCCACGATCTGGTCATAGCTGGCAGAGCGGGATGCTGCCGATACATGCAGCGTAACGCCGCAGTCATAGTTCACTTCGGCCAGGATCATCTGGTAAGTGCCGCAGTCATACCGGACGGACTCGGTTTCTGCATCGGGGATGGTCAAATCAAAGTCATACCGCACGGTCTGGGCTTCCTCGTTCAATTCCACGGCGGATTCTTCCAAAAAGTCCGTGTAAACATCCGATACCTGCAGCAGTACTGCCGTATAGCTCAGCTTGTTGCCAGTGGTAATGCCAATGGTATCCTCCTGCGACATGCTGGGTTCGTTCCAGATATTGGCATCATAGGTTACACTGATGCGTTTTCGCCGTCATAGGTCTGGTAGTCCTCGCCTTCCTCTTTGGTAAAGCTGTCACCACCGTACAGGTACAGCA
>ENA-OQHY01000182-OQHY01000182.1-human-gut-metagenome-genome-assembly--contig:-NODE-182-length-35903-cov-4.631960_pt1 | contig 35903 bp, 37 predicted proteins | sample MGYA00242570_ERZ504733 | MGnify/ENA primary metagenome ERZ504733 (study PRJEB26092, sample SAMD00036219) | human gut metagenome | host: Homo sapiens | study: EMG produced TPA metagenomics assembly of... | reverse complement strand
CTCCGGTAGACGATTGCCCGGGCTTCCGTTTGTTCCTTGCTTTTCTGTTGTTTGACTTTCCGGCATCTGGCATTTACGGTTAGGCTCCTCTTTTTCTGGTGCTTTTGTTTCCGAGGTTTGATTTTCTGACTCTTTTTCGGTTGACGGAGATTCCTGCTTCGTTTCTTCCATATCAGCGAAAACGACATCCTTCGTCACTCCTTTTCCAGAACGATGATCTTGTTGGAAATATTCCGCACGGCAGGCAGCCTGTCCAGCAGCTTGTAAATTGGCGCAAACGCCGCCATGCCCTCGGTTAAGCTGTGTTCCTCCACAAAGCGAAAATCCGGCAGCAGTTCGGCAAGTGCTTTCCCATTCTTGATTCCCCAGTTGAATTTTGCGTTGCTTGCGTCAATGGATTTCTCCTTGAAGTGCCGCACCATCGTAGGATTCATGGTTCCCACAAATATAGTGGCATGGGAAAAACGGCTGGAAATCACTGCAAGAATTTGCTGCACATCTTTTGCGTTCAGGTACATGGTCAGCCCTTCAATGAGAATCAGCACCGGCACATTCTGCTCGCTGATTTCTCCGCCCCAATCTTCCATGGCGGACATGGCAATCTGCGAAATCGTGCCGCTTTCCGGCAGAAACTTTTCCCGCACCGCCATCGTTTCCGGCAGATCGAGGTTATACCAATGCGCATAACCCGACATCCGATAGCAGCGGGTATCCAGCCCGCAGGCAATATTGACGACCACCGCACCTGAATGCGCCGCAAGCCACGATTTTGTCAGCTTATCCAGCACAATGGTCCGGGCAATGACGCCGCTGCGCATGGCTGTATCCTTGTCCGCAAGGGTAAAATCGTAGTCCAGCTTTTCGATGAGTTCTTCCGCTTTTGCGTCGTGGATCGCACCTCTGCCGCTGCTCTCTTTCGCCCTTGCATAAACGGTTTGCAGCATGGTCTCTGGCACGCCGGAGAGTTTGATCTTTTCTCTCATATCATCTTTCCTCCGCTTGCATAGTCAGAAATTTTTCCGCATACCGGCAGAATTTTTCCGGGTGTACCATCACCAGTTCCGCATGGGCCATCTTGGGGATGCCATGGATGCGCGCCTTAGGAAAATAGCGCTTGATGAACCGGATATCCCGCCTGCGATCCTTCTTTTCGTCGTCGCCGTACCAGTAGGTGATTTTCGCACCGATTTTAGCGGAGCACTTCGGAAGCGCATAGTTGTTGGCAGACCAGAATACATTGCGGATCGTCCGATCGGAAAAGGTTTTGAGATAGGCTTCCATGGCGTCGTACTCCTTTTTGGGGTCGTGCCCTGCGGGAGTGAACCGTTCCGGCGGAAAAGCCGCTTCCAGAATTTTTCGGCTGTTCGCCGCCATTTTAAAGGACACAATATCCCGCCAAAGCAGCAGCTTTCGCACCGGTAGAGCAGCTGATAGGGCGTGATCCCGCCGTCGATGATGGCCCGATCGATGGGCATTTCCCCCAATGCCAGCATACGGGTCAGGCAGGCACCGCCCATGGAGCAGCCATAGGCCCCACCCAGACGGGAGACGCCGTGGCTCTTCAAATAGGAGATCACCTCGTCCACGGTCTGCTCGACTGAGGTGAAATCCCCGGGGTACTCCGGCTGATGGCCGTCATACACCACCTGAAAAACATGCCATCTCTGAGAAAGCAGCGTGATCGTGTCGGCAAAAGCCCATACAGCTCTGCCGTGCAGGGGAAAAACAGCAGCGTCCGCTCCTGCGCCTGCCCGTGTTCCAATATCTGCATGGCTCACCCCTCCGATTTCACGCACTCTGCGTAAGCCAGCGGGAACGAGGCTTTCAGCACGGTGCTTTTCTGCACCGTCCAGCCGTTTTCCCTAAGAAATGCCAGATATTCGTGGCTTGTCCACTTGCTGTGCAGCGGAAAGCCTGCCAGCTTCATAAAAAATGCTTTGACCTTTCCAAAGAAAGCGTTATCTGCGTGGGTAAAGGTCGGCGCAACCAACACGCCGTCGTCCTTCAGCACGCGACGAATTTCAGAGAGGGCTTTCTCCGGTTCCGGTACAATGTGCAGCGCATTGACCACGATCACCACATCGAAAGACTGGTCAGCATAGGGCAGATGGAACATATCCTGCACCGAAAAATAGAGTTTCGCAGATTTCACGCCCTGTTTCGCCTGCTCGATCATCTCTTGGGAAGCGTCGGTAGCTTCAATATGGTCAGCAGAGTGGACGATATGTTTGGCGATCAGCCTGTGCCGGTCGCCAGCTCCAGCACGGTTTTTGCCGTACCACAGGCGCAGCAGCCTGTACAGCCGCTCGTAAGCCGCTGCATCCTTGCGCATGAAACGGTCGTACCGCCCGGCGTTTTTGTCCCAGAAATTTTGACTGTTTCTCATGATTTCGTCCTCACAACGAGATGTTGAATTTCTCTGTCTCCTATAGATGGTACGAAAAAAGTTAGAAGCGGCTAACTATAGCCCTTTTGAAAAGCCGCATCACTGCGGCTTTTCCGCTTATGCAAATAGCTCCCGGCAGGCACCCCGCACCAGCGTTTCCAGCACCTGCGGGTAAAGCGCCCCAATCTGCTCCTGATGGGAGACGGTTAAAATCAAGCCCCGCACTGTGGCGGCGGCCAGCGCCATACCGCCCTTGGGCTGCAAGCCGCCCAACTCCAGCAGGGTACGGATGTGTGTCTCGTCATCGTGGTAGTGGGCGGTTTTTACTTCCTCCGGTAGGCGGTGCAGAAGAAAATCTGCGTCATTTTCGATGAACACAAAGGCTTTTGTCTCGGAGAGCCAACGGCAGGCAGCCAAAATCGCCACTGCCGCGCGTTCGGCAGGAAGCAGAGTTGCGTTCGCTTGCAAGGACTTCTGCGCTGCCGCGAAGCACTCGGTATGGATGTCCTCCAGTACAGCGAAAAACAGCAGCTCCTTGGATTCAAAGAATTTGTAAAATGACCCCTTGGAAATCCCAACAGCCTCCGTCAGCTGCTCCACAGAGGTTTTCCGCATTCCGATGGTAATGCCGCAATGTCGGGCCGTTCGGATCAGGTCATTGCGGATTTGTTCATTCTGCTCGTCTGTAAAAGCCACTGCACACGCTCCTTGGATTTATGACCGCATTTGTCATTCTGGTCAAATTGTAGCACGATTCAAAGATGTTGTCAACGGCGTCATTTTGCTTTCCATCTCAAACGGCGCAACAGCACCTTTTCTAGTCAAGGCAATACCGCATAATTCTAAGTGCCGATACGGCGAGCGAGGTGCGGCAGCTGCTAAGCCAAAAGCGCAGATAATACTGGATGTCTTATCGAGCATTTTGGCAACGCAGATGTCGTGCCGCAGCCGCCGGAGCGGTGCTTAAGCCGTTAGGCGGGAATTGTGCGGTGTTGCCTCAAGATTTTCGGATGAATCATAGGTGATTCACTCTTGGGCTATTGGCAGGATTCAAGGAGAATTTCGCTTTTGTGGGCAAGGTGAATCAACGGTAGATTCTCTCTGGGAAACATACGACTTTGTACGCGCATCGGGATGGGTTGCTATCGTTTGTTGGAGGAACATGTTTTGCAAGCATAGCGTTTGGATATCCACAACGCATTTTTGGAGTGAACCCCAAACCCCCGCGACCACGCAAATGTTACGATTTTTTCAATTCTGGGCAGTTTTTGTTGACAGGCTGGTGAGCTCTGTATTATCCTGAACTTGCAGAGATTCTCTGCACAGCACCTTTACAACTGAATACACAGCATAACAGGTACTTTACTCTCCCGATGGGGCGCGCAGTACGGTCACGGCAGACCGGAACCCGCGGCAGGGGAGAGTCCCCAATGATACTCCTGCTGCCCCACGCGTCAGATGGGGTGACTGCGTTAGGATTGTAAGAAGTAAGATCCTAACAAGGTCAGTGAATGGCTGTTTGTCAGCAGCCTGCCTGTTATGTTCCCACTGTCTGGGGGCAAGCGGCAAATAAGACATTTTTCTTCAGCATTTATTTTGATGTACACGGTTTCTTTTATTATTTACATGACCGTTTGATTGACGCCAATATGCGTATTATTTGATTTTTATTGAATTTACATCAAGATTTGCGGGGAAAGTGTACCCTTACGCCCGGATAGAACAGAGATAATATATAAGAGCCGGAGGGCCTTACCAAATCGGTAAGGTTCTCCGGGCTCTTTTTTCTCCCCCGGAAAGTGTATTCAAAAGGGTTACACAGAATAACGATACAGCACGGAAAGGTAGTGAACTTATGATTAGACCAATTCTGAGAGATTGTGCGAAATACGCACGCGGACCGCCGAAGTGAATCAGAACTGATTCACTATTTGAGTACAAAATCGAAAAAGTGAATCAAATCTGATTCACTCCCACATCTCGCCTAAATCTGCCCCGTGTGGGGCAGATACTCCGCGTCGCACATGGACGCGACATCACCCGCAAAACCGCCGTTTGGCGCGTTTGTGGGGCTGTGGGGCGGCGTGAGCCGTACAACTTAACACTAGAGAGTAAAACTTACTACACACAAAAAGACGATAGTATGAGATAATAGATGTATACCAAACAAGAAAGGATGATGTGAATGACTACCACAAGATTACCGAAAACCATTACCGCCGGCGCGCTGCTTGCAACACCGATACCGCCCGTAAAGTGGATTATTCCCGGTCTGCTCCCAGCCGGATTGGCGCTGTTTGCCGGTCCCAGCAAGGCGGGCAAAAGCTGGCTGACACTGTGGCTCTGCTTACAGATTTCGCAAGGGAAATCTGTGTGGGGGCGTGAAATAGAACCGAGAACCGTGCTGTATTTCTCGCTGGAAGATACACTGGGTCGTCTGCAAGAGCGCCTTTACCAGCTTGTCGATGCAGAAGAAGACCCGGAACGTCTCATCTTACAGACGGAAAGTCACGGAATTGGGCAGGGATTGGAAGAACAAATCGTCAGTTTCATCCATACTTACCCCGATATTAGCCTCATCGTCATCGATACTTTGCAAAAGGTACGAAAAAGCGACCGGAATGGTAGTATGTATGCCAGCGATTACAAGGAAATCAGCGCGTTAAAGGCATTGGCGGACAAGTATAACATCTGCATTTTGCTGATAGAGAACAGCCAATTTTTACAGACCCAGACGGTCATGTGCCGCACCCGGATACTTTTACACGGCATCTGAGTAAACTGTATAAGCAATGCGGATTATCTAAGGATTACCATCTGCATACGCTACGGCATTTCTACGCAACCTATCTGCTGCAGGAAGGCACCAGCAAACAGGGGGCGGCATCCCTGCTGGGTCATGCGGATACGGCATTTTTGGAGCGCACCTACTGTCACCCGCAGGACGTGGCGAAACAGCAGGCCGCAAAGCTGATGCAAGATTTGCTGAACAACCAAAATCCGTGCTATGTTGCATTTATGAAAAATAAGAATAGAAAAGCCAAGAAGGCAGGTTAAATAAACAGCGACACCGTCAGAGATGACGGTGCCTTTTTTGTCAGTAATAGGTAGATTTTAGGGCGAAAGATTGTTGGGTGTGGTGATAGCTTTCTGTCGCAGTTGTCGGTATGCTTTGTAGTACCAGAGGTCAATAAAACATACAAAGGAGCGTTGAAAACAATGGCATCTATCAGAAAGCGCGGTAGCAACAGTTACTTGATTGTGGTCTCTCGTGGGTATGATTATGAGGCAACAGGCTGAAATCTGTACAGAAAACGGTCAAGCCACCCAAGGAATATACACCGAAGCAAGCCGAGAAGTGGGTAAAGGAGCAGGCAATTCTATTTGAACGAGAGGTACAGCATACACCGGAACCCATTAACCGCAGCATTACGCTGGCAAAGTACATTGAGCATTGGGTGACCGATGTTGGACCGAAGAAGCTGGCTGACTCCACATTCCGACGCGACGAACAGGATATTCGCAGAATCTTGCCAGCACTGGGCAACTACAAGTTGACCGATTTGCGAAAAGAAGTAATCCGTGAGTTTTACGAGGAAATGCGGCACAGCCCGCGTTTGGACGGTAGAGGGAATCTATCCGAGAAGTCAGTCGAAGGTTTACACAACACGCTGTGCGGCATCCTATCGGCGGCTGTGGACGAGGGATACCTTACTCACAATCCCGCATGGAGATGTTACAAACCGAAAGGACAAAAGAAAGAGCGCCCGGTGGCTGACGAGGAAACCGTCAAAAAGCTGATTATAGCGTTTGAAGGTCAGAGTATGAAGTACGAAACCTATTTCAAGCTGGTGCTGGCAACCGGACTGCGGCGTGGGGAAGCCTGTGGATTAAAATGGAGTGACATCAACTGGCGCAAGCGTACAATCCATGTACAGCGGGGTGTGGTCAAACTTAGTCACCAAGAATCAATCACTAAGGACCCTAAGACCAGCAGCGGTGATCGTATGGTCTACTTGAGAAAAGAAATGTGCCAGCTACTCAAGGCGTGGCGGAAAGAGTGTGAGTGGGATAGGCAGCAAACCGCGAACGAAACCGTATCTGAAGATGACTACCTGTTCCGTCAGCCTAATGGAAAGCCGATGAATCCCTGCACATTTACCTATCGCTTTAAGTGGATTTTGAAGGCTAACAACTTGCCGCTGGATTTGAATGTCCATAGCTTGCGCCACACCAATGCCAGCCTGCTGATTTCGCAGGGCGTGGATGTACGAACGGTGGCTAGCCTACTGGGCCATGCACAGGCCAGTACAACGCTGGACATTTATGCCCATGCCTTTGACAAGAACAAGCGTGAGGCGCAGGAAAAGTTGGGAAAGGCGATAGGATTATGAGAAAAATCAAGCTGACGCGCGCCAATAAAATTATTTTGCTGAAAGCACTTGCACCTTATTACTACCGAGAAAAAGCGCTTGGTCGTAGCACACAGGAATCGGGAAAGCTAATACTGAAAATTGATTCTCTCTCAGCCGATAAGAAAACAAACTTCTCGCCAGACGAAATTCGTCTTATGCGTACCACTGTAAATCAACTGAGAAATGAACGGCTGTCAAAAGGACAGTACACCGATGCGGCAGATGATATGCTACTAAAATTATTCTAAAATCCGAATAAAAAAGCGCATTGCAAAAGTACGTTGCAATGCGTTTTTGTGCGCCCGAAGGATTCGCCAAGCCGCGCCCTAGAAACGCCCCACCGGGGCGTTTCTGCCCCGCGGGACGCAAAGCGCGGGGCACGGGCTATTCGAATCCGCTCTTTTACTGCTCCATAAAATCCATGCAAAACAAAAAGAGCAGCACTCCATAAGGTGCTGCTCTTGGTGCAGTAAAGCAACTGAGTCTTGTACCGGGCACTGTCGTAGCGGTTTCGGGCAAAGCGGTCCAGTTTCCAGACCAGCACGATGTCAAACAGCTTCTTGTCACTGTCCTTGATTATCTGCTGGAACTCCGGGCGGTTGTCCGTCTTGGCAGAGATGGCACGGTCAATGTAGTGCTTGACGATGGTGATGCCATTCTTTTCGGCATAAGCCGTACATTCACGAATCTGACCTTCGATGGATTCTTCGCGCTGGTTGTCACTGGAATAGCGGGCATAGATCACAGCGGTCATGGCAGGCACCCCACTTTACACATCATTAAACGGCGAACGGTTCTTTCAAAATGTAGTTTCGTATAATAATTTTACAACGGTTTGCAATGGGAAAATCAGCGAACAGCATTTCATTCTTTTCGTAAATCAGATACCCACCGACCTATGGTTTTCGCCATAAGCTGGTGGGCATCTGTTGTTCTGGTTTATAATTCACTGATGGTTGCAGTAATGGGCTGCATGAGGATTCGCCTGACCGGGTTATATACTGCCAGCACCACAGCCGCCAGCACGACTACGACAATCACGGCAAGACAGCCCCACGCACCTGCCATGCTGCACCGAAATAATGGGTGATGAGCAGGATATACAGCTTCCGATTCAGCACAAGACCCAGCGCAATGCCCACCACAAGACCGGACACCGCATAGGTGCCAGCTTCGGCAGAGATCATGCGTTTCAGCTGTGCATCATCCATCCCGATGGCACGCAGGATGCCATACTGCTTCATTCGTGCCGACACGCTCATGGAAATGCTGTTGATGATGTTCAGAATGGTGATTCCTGCAATCACGATGAGAAACGCATAGACCACCAGATGGAACGCCCAGTAGGTGCTTTGTATCATCCGATTTCCTTCGATTCGGTTGGAAAAAACAACCTGCTTGTTTAACGTGTCGCTCAGCAGGGCGTGTATTTGTGCAATGGCTGCGTCTGCTGTGGTATCTTTTAGTTGAATATCGATCACCGCATAGCGGTTTTGCCCGGTCAGCTGATGGAAGGTTTCTTCGGTGCAGATAACAATCGGGGAATCAGTACTGCTGAACGGGCTGTCGTTCAATACACCCACGACTGTGAGCTTTGCATCCTCCAGCTGAATGGTATCACCCACAGTCAGAGAGTTGCTTTTGTCGAATACCGTCAGCACAGGTATGTGCCATCCTCCGGCTCCTGCGGAAGGGTTCCGCCAATCATGTCTTTTTTCGCCCAGCCAAACTGTATCGTATCGTATGAAATCAGGTCGATGGACCCCTGTTTTCCCTGATATTCCGCCGGGAGCGGGCAATACATCCGCCCGAATGCGTGTTTGACTTCCGGCAGAGCTTCCAGCTGCTCCACCAGCACCGGGTCAAGGACATTTTGCCCGGATGTTTCACCCACCGATAAGTCCGGCGCGTAGGGCTGCAACGGATTCAGCGCAAATCCAACCCATCGAAGCAAAACCGAAAAGCTCAAAAACAGGAGAATGCTCAACGCAAAGGAACCTGTCATCAAAAGCAGATTCTTTTTGGACGAGGTTGCATGGCTCACGCCCAAAGAAAGCTCTGCACGACTTCCAAACAACCGAGCATGACACGGAGAAGCCGCTGCATTTTCCACCGCATTCCCGGTTGCTGCTGTGATTGGAGAAGCTTTTGCCGCCCGCCGTGCCGGAGAAGATGCCGCGAACCAAACCGTGACTAGTCCCAATACCATTCCGCAAACAATGCCGACCGGGCTTATTCCGAACACCGGCAAAGAGCTGAACTCATCGCCGACAAATCCACGCAAAAAGGCACACAATCCCCATGTGGAAACGATTCCCAGCACACACCCTGCTGGAACAGCAGTTTTACACCAGAAAAGAGCTTCCAGCCGGACAAGCGTCCGAACCTGATTTTTTCCTGCCCCAAGACAACGCAGCATTCCATAATAGCTGGTACGCTGAGCTACATTGCTGTTGATGCTGCCTGTGATCATAAAAATTCCGGCAAGGACGACCATGCCAGCCAACACAGCCGCTACCGCATATAAGCCTACAATATAATCGTTGTTGCTGCTTGCGTTCAACGCCATCAGGTAAGTATTTTCGGAGATTTTTTCTTCTGAAATTCCGTACTTGTTTTCGATGTTCACAATGGACTGCCGCAATTGGTACGTGGCTTGAACTGGATGAAATACTGTGTTTCAAAGGACTCTTCTACCTGTGCGGCAATCTGAGAAAATGTACTGCGGTTCATCACCAGCACAACAGCATCATACTGGTTCGCATCGGAGGTATCCTCATTGAAACCTGCGACAGTAAGTGAAATGGTCTGTCCATCCGGGAGCGTCAGCGGAATCGCTGTACCGACCGTAACATCCAGCCAATCCCGGATGTTTGCTGTCACGAGCACTTCGCCATCCGCCGGGGCAGTGCTACACTGCATTCCCGGAAAGATTTGAAGGATCGCATCATCTGCTCCTACCAGTGCGGCACGTTTATCTCCGGCAAAGTAGTTTTCCGTAAGGGAAGCGTTGATGTCGCTATACGCCGAAAATGCAGCAACATCCTCCTGCGCGGCAAGCTCTGCGGCTGTTTCAGGGGAAATGTCCTTTACCATGATATGCCAGTTTCCGTTTTTGTTCAGCTGGTTTGAGGTTTCCATCTGAATCGCCATATCTGCCATACTGAACACCACCGTAACCAGAAACACCGCAAGGACGATGCACAAAATCGTCATGCGGTTCTGCCGTCTGCGTACCTTGGCAGAAATCGGGATCAGGCTCAGATAGCTTTTCATTTCTGTGCTGCTCATTCCCGGCACCTCCCAAAATCGGTCAGGCAGCCGTCCGATACCTGCAACACCCGGTCTGCCGTTTGCGCAATGCTGCGGTTGTGGGTGATCATCAGGATAGTCTGCTCGTATTTCCGGGATGTTTCTTTTAGCAGGGCAATGACCTCGCTGGTGTTCTGGGTGTCCAGATTGCCGGTCGGCTCATCCGCCAAAATCAGTGAAGGGCGGGTCATCAGGGCGCGGCCAATGGCTACCCGTTGCTGCTGCCCACCGGAAAGCTGGCTTGGCAGATGCTTCCGACGGTCTTTCAAATTCAACACGGTCAGCAGTTCTTCCAGATATGCCCTGTCCGGCTTTTGGTAGTCCAGCAGCACCGGGAACAGGATGTTCTGTTCTACGGTCAGTTCCGGGATGAGGTTGAATGCCTGAAAGATAAAACCGATATTGCGGCGGCGGAAGATCGTCAGCTCCCGGTCTTTCATGGCAAAAACATCCTTGCCATCAATCAGCACCTTGCCGGAAGTCGCGTATCCAGTCCACCAATCAGGTTGAGCAGGGTGCTTTTGCCGGAGCCGGATTCGCCAACGACCGCGACATATTCGCCTTTCGGCACTGAAAAGCTAACATCTTTCAGCGCATGGACAGCGGTTTCTCCGCTGCCGTAGGTCTTGCAGAGATGGTTGACTTCTAATAGTTCCATAGTGTATCCCTCACTTTGCAGGTTTCTTCGATTCAGACGGATCTTCTCTGTCTGTGTAGAAAAGGATAACACGTCAACCTTACTGCAAGCCTACACCCAGCCTACAATTTTGTAGGAATCGGAAAATTCAGAGTAAAGGTCGTGCCCTTTCCCAGCTCGCTGTCTACTTCAATGGTGCCGTGATGGGCTTCCACAACGGCTTTTGCCAGCGGCAGACCCAGCCCGATGCCCTGTGTATCCTGTGAAAAGCGGCTGCGATAAAACCGTTTGAAGATATGGTACAGATCTTCCGGGTGGATGCCGCTGCCGTTGTCGCGCACTTTGATCTGAACCATGGACGGCAGTGCATTCCACTCTACCTGAATCGTATCTCCGCTCTTTGTGTGGTCAAGGGCATTCTTTACAAGATTGTCCACAGCTTCCTGCATCCAGTCACGGTCGCACCAAAGTGTAACCGCCTCTGAGCCGGACAGAACAAGCTTTTTCTGTTCCTGTTCTGCACGATAGTTATACTGCCGCGCAATGTCCTGCACCATTTCAGCAACATTTTCGTTTTTCTTCTCCAAGACGACCGAACCGGCATCCAGCCGGGTGATTTTGAGCAGATTCTGCACCAGCGTTTCGATGCGGTCCAACTCCTGTTCGGACAGGTCTGCAAACTCTTTGACTTCCGACGGCGAAACCGCTTCGTCCTGAAGCAGACCGTTGTAGATATTCAACGCCGCCAGCGGTGTTTTGAGCTGGTGCGAAATATCTGCAATGGTATTTTTCAAAAAATGCTTCTCCCGCTGCTCGTTGTCTGCGTGTGCGCTCAGAACTGCCGCCAATGCATTAACGGAGTGAAACAGACGGTAAAGTTCTCCCTCCCGGTCGCAGCCCAGCCGTGCATCCGGATTGCCATCCAGACAGCTTTGGATTTGCTGGACTGCCTGTTCCAGAAGCGTGCTCTGCCTTTGGAAATAGCGAAAAAGCACGCCCCAGAGACAGCCGCCCAGAAGCAGAAAAACCAATAGTAACCCGAAAGAAATACATGCGTCGTATGCCATACGATGCCCTGCGTGAGAGCCAATGCCACGCCCAGACCGCCAGCACTGTCCGGAACAAAATCCGGATTTCCCGGTTTGCGAATACTTTCATACGGCACCTTTACCCATTCCATTTATAGCCCATGCCGCGGACAGTCAGCAGCATCTGCGGTTTGCCGGGGTCGTCCTCAATCTTCATCCGCAGCCGCCGGATATACACTGTTAAGGCACTGCTGTCAATGTAATCCCCATCGCAGTCCCACAGTGCATCCAGAATTTGTTCCTTGGATAGCACGGCATTCGGATGCTGCATAAAGAAGCAGAGCAGCTTGTACTCTGCGCCGGTCAGTTCCAGCAATACTCCGTTTTTGTATGCCTGCCCCTGCAACAGCCGGACGGTGATGCTACCCGATTCCAGTACGGGTTCTCCTGCGCTGGACGCATTTGCACGGCGAAGCAGTGCATTGACCCGCGACAACAGGACACCCAGCTTGAACGGCTTGGTCAGGTAATCATCCCGCCCAGTTCCAGTCCCATGATGATATTCATTTCCTCATCCGAAGCAGTCAGGAACAGAATCGGCACGTTGGATGTGCGCCGCACCTTCTGGCAGAAATCGAAGCCAGAGCCATCCGGCAGGGAAACATCCAGCACCAGCAGGTCATATTTTCTGTCTGACCACAGCACCTCGGCTTCTGCCAGCGTCCGGGCTGTATCCAGTGCAAAGCCCTGTTTCTTGAATGCAAAGGTCAGCCCACTGATCAGGCTCAGATCATCTTCCAAAAGGAACAGTTTTCTCATGATTGCCTCTCTTTTCTGCGTTTTGTGTGTCCTACAGGTTCAAAAGCATTATAAGTTTTTTCTGCGAACATTACAATGTGCGAAACGGAAATTGTTTCTTGCCGTGTGTTAAATATAAGTCCTACTATCACCACTTACTGCGTAAAGTACATTGCAATGCGATTTTTAAGTGTGCCCGAAGGGATTCGCCAAGCCACGCTAGAAACGCCCACCGGGGCGTTTCTGCCCCGCGGGACGCAAAGCGCGGGGCACGGGCTGTTCGAATCCCCCTCTTTTACTGCCCCATAAAATCCGTGCAAAACAAAAAGAGCAGCACCCCATAAGGTGCTGCTCTTGGTGCGACCGGGAGGATTCGAACCTCTGCCTTCCGGGTCGGAGAACCGTGACAAACGGCAGAACTCAATAATACAGCGCCGGAAATTGTGTGGTGTGCACAACTTCCTGCGCTGGTTTTGGTGGCTATAAAAGAATGTTGAAACGTGAAAAACGATACACGGAACCGGTCGGAAAGAAGGAGTGGTCAGATGGTGGTCAAGAGCATTTAGCTTTTTCAAAATGGGTGGAACAATTACATAATTGGAATCGGCATTTAATCTGCATTCAATATTTTGATGCACCTAGGCATAAGCGACTTGGTTTGGTTCCTTGAACTAAGAAAATCAAACGGTATCAGATTATAGTCACTGGATAGAAAATGTCCATCTGCTTGTAAAACGACGTGTTACCATAGTATAATAAAAATGATTTCTCTTGAAAATGAAAGGGGGAAAGAGACGTGGCACAAGAGCAACTGAATAAAATAGAAGAACAGCTGCAGAATCATTTGGAATTAAGCCGCGATGAATTCCGCAGTGCCTTGCGAACTAACGCGTCCGTTCTGTTTCTGGGGCAAAAATATCAAACCGATTTTTACGGAGAGGAATACTTTTTGCAGGCGGCATCAAAAGTCTTGGAATGTTTGAAAGGTGCGGCCGTTCCTAACTATACCGAATTGTGGAAGAAACTTACCCGAGTGGTTGAAATGCCCGAAGGCGGTGAAGAATTCTGCTCTCTGCCCGAGGATATCGTTAACAATTGGGACGCCATTACGGATGCGGCGCGGCAGGCACTGCAGCGGAACGCTTCGGAAGCATGGTGCGCGTCAACCGGACGCTTTGTGGCGGCTGGCGCCTCGTAGCCACCAGCGCACCGGAATCCCTTGTACGTACGGTGCCTGGCAACCCTTTTTCAGTCCAGAAAACCGTGATTTATACCGATGCTTCCCTTCCCCAGACGTTCCGTACCAGTTCGCTTTCGCTGCTGCAGCTGTTTGCACCCGGCCACAATCTACACCTGAGCTTTGATGAACCGGATTTTGTATGGGAAACCGAAAACCGGGCCCGCAATGCACTGTGTGTGGCTGTGAGCCGGGCCCTCCCTTACAGCGGATACCTGATTCTGGATGGCTGGGACCCCTCCAGCGACTGGCTCCATGCGCAGGACTTGCTGTATATAATGGACGAACTGCAGAATAAACAGGGCCGTAATCAAATCAAGGTTATCTGTTTCGGGGTGCCCCCACAAGCTTTTGCTGACACCGACCGTACGCTGCGTCGCCTAGTCGCCCGAATTACTTTCCTGGACGGACATCTGACCGACCTTTTCTGGGAAAAGAGTTTCCAGGAAGCCATCCCTGTGCAGGATGAGGAATATTATCATTTTCATCTGTTGGGAGTGCAGGCCCATGAGCGTCCACTGGATATCTCTGTACCGGTAAAGCAGTGGGAAAAACTGCCCTTTGCCAGCAAATCCTGCCTGCTGCCGTTGGAAAAATTTTCAGCGGCAGAGATGACAAATGTTGACCGGACAATACAGATGACTGCTTTTCTGGCCAACAATCGAGATATTCCGTTGTGGGAGGGCTACGAAAACTGCTATTTTGAGCGGGATTTGTATCAAACGCTTTATAAAAAGGCCTTTACGTCTTTGAAAACCGGTATCCAGCGTACCGATTTTCTTCTGCTCAAAGGCCCTGCCTGCAGCGGAAAAACGGTGATGCTGGGGCGTCTGGCTCTTGACCTTTCCGTCCACTTCCCAACCATTTATCTCGGGCCCTCCTCGCTACCACGGGAATGTGAGGGGGACGAGAACCCGTATGCCCAGCTGGCTGTTTTTATCCGGGAACAGTTCACCAAAGTCATGGGAAACCGCAAATTCAACCGAAAACGTGTGCTGGTCATCTGGGACGGCGGTTTTTATGAAACGGAGGCGCGGGAAATCTACTACCAGCTGCGCCACCAACTACAGATATCTACCGAATTTCTGCTTGTTGGTAGCGCGTATGCCAACCCCCGCAATGGAAACGCCCTGAGGGACGACGAAGTGATGCTGCAGCCGCGGCTTTCCGAATACGAACAGGAATCTCTGTATGAAAAGCTGAATCGGAATCTAGGGCTGGATCGCATCCAGTTTGAGCGGGCACTACAGATGGGAAACCAGCGCGGCGACTGGCATATACAACAGGACGAAGAGGAAAACACACTGCTTAGCGTGTTGAGCCATCTGTTCCGTGGTGTAGACGATGATATTGCCCAGAATCTACAGAGATCTGCCATGAACGAGGTCAATGCTGCCAGAGTCGCTCTTCAGTCGGCACTGGATCGCAATATGGCCATGCTGGAAGATGCCCGCCACGACGGCGCCCTAGTTACGGCGCTGAAAGCTTTCAATTGCGAATGGGACGAAGAAGTTCGGAACCGAATTACCGACTGTGCCGTTGTACTGGATGATATTCTTGCGGTGGCGGGCCGCTGGCGACAAAGCTTACATTTTGAGCTGGTCTTCCGTGTTATGGAAGATCTTTACAGGGAGCGATATGGGAAATCGCTGGGCTATCTTGGCTATTGGCAGGCACTGCTTAATGCACTTCTAGACTATAGTCCTATGATTGCGTGGAATGGTTGAGGACTCTTCCAACTGGACACTGAGATACCGCTCTGCACTGGAAGCACAGCTGTTTCTGGACTACAGATATCCCCGGAAAATTACCAGCAGCGACGAGGCTGAGCATGCAAAGGTGAAAGTCTCCTGCGAGGGGATGCTTGGCTTGGAAGGTCGAGACATTTGGCGATACATCGGAAAAAACGGAGAGGCACTGCAGGAGCAGGTGGCTGTACAGGTACTGTGCAGTGTATTGAAAATGGGGCGGCTAGACGATGGCAATAATGAATTTGCCTATGAAGCGCTGCATTTGGCAGATTGCTTCGGTCCTAACAACGAAGCTGATTCAGGTATGATACGGTGGTATCCCTACATTGCTCAGCAACTGATCCGTTATAGCGAAAAAAATGTTGCAGCCTTACAAAAAGCGGCCTTTCTGCTGCGGCATTATGATTGGACTGACAAGTGCCTGCAGACTTTCAATAAAACGTCTCCGCAGTCGGAGGATTTCTATAAAAAGCAGCTTTCTACCAGTAACATATTGATAGAAGCTATCCGGCAGGTGAATGCTTCTCAGACATCGGTGAGCAAACGTCAACAGATTCAGCTTTATACCGAATGGTGCTGCAACCGTCGCTGCCTCTATTGCCCTGAGACCGCGTTTATGGACCACCTGACAGAAGCAGAACGCCAACTGGTAGCAGGACGTCAGGAATATGGCGAGCAACTTTTGCTGGATGTGGAGCAGCTAATTAGAACTCGGCTGATTCCGTTGTCCGTTGCGTCTGGGGAATACGGTAACCAACGCATTGTATATATCTATAATGATATGCTAATATACAACATCCGTGTTCATAAAAAGCTGGGCATCAAGGATTTGCGTAACCTGGCCGCACACATGGATTTCTACTGGCAATACATCCTGTTTGGCCTGATGGACATGAAAGAATTGGTCAACGCAGGGGCTAGCCAGCAGAATAAGATCAATGAGATTCTGAACAGTTGGTACGAACTCAGCAAAGATACCCAGTGGGAAGCCGGTGCCACCTTGAATCTTGACCGGCACGACAAAGAACTGTATCAGTGCGATCAAGGCAATTGGTGATCAACCGAATCACCGCACTTTGGCACGAACCCTTGCCGGGTCAGACACAAATGCAGGGTGCCGATTTGTTGAAAAACAATTTGTACCTTCGCTCCTTGGACTTTCAATGGGAGGAGAAGAATCGCCACCTTTCCAAGGAGGAACGTGCCCGTGCCCAGCTAATTGTAGATGTGATGGAAGGAAAAGAAGGCTCGGCGGAACTGGCTGGAATCCGTCTCCCCAATGGAACTGCAGCGCATGGCTGCAAGAACATTTATGCCGCATACCAGGATACCCATCTTCGTCTGCAGGAGTATTATGTACGTGCCAAATGGATGGCTGAAACCGGTTTATTTCCTTATGTGGATATGGCTGGCGTATATCTGCTTGAACCTTATTGGGACCTTATTGATGTCGTCTGCCAAAATTATTGTGCGGATACCACTGGCTTGGGGAAAGACCTGTTGCTGCACTACCTGCATGCCGTACTGCTCTGGTTCAGGACTTCAGATTCGCGTTTGATTCGCCGTCGACGGCAGCCGGAAATGTTTGATGACTGCCGGCGTCCACTGCGCGCTCCCCGCAATGGACGATATAACACCAGTTATCTGCTACTCTGCTGGTCGGACCATACAACAGTACAGGTGACCTGTACTGTGGAATTGGAAGATAAATGTGCAAAAATCATCGAGGTGCAGTCCGATTCTAAATCCGAACAGGCCCCGGAGTGGGAACAAATGAATAATCTGCTCAAAAACAAATATCTTTATGTGGCAGACGCTGTATTGGGGACTGGCTGGAACGGCGGAAACAGCTATACTTTTGGTGTTCGCTTTAATCGGGAAGGTCCCGTGGCAGCCCCGATAGCAGACCTCCCGGAGAAGGGAGGCACACTCTGATGAGCAAAAAGACCCATGATCACAAGCAACTGCGCGCCTTGGAAAAACAACGGCGCATTGATAAGGTTTCCCATAAAGATGAGCCTGGACTTTCCATCCGGGTTCCAAAGCTCTGCCGTGAGTCGCTTCTTTATGATTTGAGCCGGGATTTCTACCGGCTTACGGGAGTAGATATTTTTATCGGAATCCCCGCCAATATACAAAACGGACCACAGACAGAGACGGTCAATGTGGTTGCTGGGCAGGAAGCTATCTTGGTTGGCGCCCAGATGTCTCAACTATATGCTGTCTGCTTTAATGCGGCATTGAAGAACGCCTGTGCCGAGCCGGACTATTCCTATAGTTCTATAGAGATATTGCTTTCGGAAAGCCCTGACAGCGACCGCATAAAATGGGAAAACTTTTTAAGCCTTGTAGCCTTCACAAGACAGTTTTTCTGCCATTATGCATATATGTGGCCAGATGCAGTCTCCGACCAAGGGCTTCGCAAGCTCAAACATTATCTTGATGTCTGCTCTGAAAAAACGGAAAATTGCGGCACGTTACCACAACAGCTGATTGAACAGCAAGAAGGCGGTTGGCTGCAGTTACAAGAATATATGGCTCAGACAGCTGATGAACTGTATGCATGGCTCGAAAACATAGCGCATACCCGTGGAAACGAACCGGCAAATCCGGGCACATGGAAGAAAAAAATTGCGCTTTTATACAAGCCAACTAAAATGAGTGTTTTGACCAGGAAAAACTGGGAGGCTCCACTGCGCTGGCGGCAGAAAAAGTATCAACTGAATCTGCGAGATGTAACACTCTCCTCTGACATAAGTAAACTAGAGGAACGTTTGATAGATTACATTGATCAGCGGGAAGCAGGCCTTCCTACCACCGCTGCCGATTTTGTCTTTTTGCAGGATCAGATTTGTTACTGGGCAGATACAGAGATGCGCCGCCAGTATTACAGACCTTCTCATGCAAAACAGAACTCAAAATTCTTTTGTCGAGAATAAAAAGTTTTTTTCGTTTTGTGTTGATTGATACAAAATGATTATGGAATAGCCAGCAAAGCTGTGTAATACTTGGCTTTGCGGGCTTCTTTATTCCGCATCCTGAATCCGGTACTTAACCCGGTTGCCGTAGCGGACCGAAGTCAGCAGACCAAGGCTCTCAAATTTGAGAACGAAGCTCCGGATCGTGGCATAAGCCGCATCGCCGAAGTCTTTTTCCAACCGCTTGGTGGAAAACTCTTCGCTGCCATAAGCCGTGAGGACAAACTGCCAGAGCGCCCGCTCCTTCTCGGTAACCTTCCCTTGCCGCAGCGCTTCCTCGAAAGCTTGTAGCGTCCGTGGCTGCGGCTGATCTTCTCCCAGCCGGTGATACACCGATTCCGCAAAATAGACCAGGAACGGCGTCACATCCAGCACGCCGCTGATCTGCTGATTCTGTTCCACTTGGGTGTACGCTTTATAATACCGGGAGCGGCTTTCCTCCACAAAGCGGGACATCGGCACGAGCAATGCCGATGAGTATCCCTGCTGCACCAGATACCACAAATGGAGCAGGCGCGCCATCCGACCGTTTCCATCAAAGTAGGGATGCAGATAGGCAAACGCGAAATGCAAAATGGCTGCCTTGATTAGATCATTCTGTGCTGTTTTCTCGGCAGCAAACGCAACCAGTTCTGCCATATAAGCTGGCAGTTTCTGCAAGGCAATCCAGTATGTTCCACCTTGCTGCCTACGATATACACGCTATCATGCCGATACCAATGTTCGGGCAGTAAACGATCCTCCGCTGGTAGGAAGTCTCCAATGGTCATCTGATACAGCCGAAAGAGATTTTCCTCCGTGATGGTATGAGATCTGTCCGCGATAAATTCCAGGCCCTGTTTCATACCATAGATGCGATGTTCTTCCTTATCCTTCGGTACCTGACCGGATAAAATCCGCCGCACACTTTCCCTGCTGGTGTCAATCTGTTCGATTCGGAAGGTGGACAGGATTTCCTCTTCCATCGCCTTGGTTCCATACAGACGGGCATTCTGCTGCGGTGTCAGCAAAACACGAGCAGCCGACAATGAAACCCGCGCCACACTTTCCAGGTATACCATCGGTTTTCCGTCAAAGTCATGCAGGGGTAGTTCCTGATAAAAATCACGTTTGAGTAGTGTGAGGAATTCCTGCAGATCTCCTTGACCGTATTTATATCCCATTTTTTTGAGGTCCAACATTCCTGGGTCTGAGAGCATCTTGCAAACACAGAAGCGTCCATGGAGGTTCTCCTTTCAAAAAGTGATATAAAGTAGTATCATTTAGTATCAGTATAACCTATTTCATTCGTTTTATCAACCTGTTTTTTGCCCCATTCTTGTTAGAAGTCCCTGTTAATGTATGCATAGAATGATATAATCAAAATAGTATCAATAGGGAATTCCACACGCCTTGAAAAGAGATGCCCATCGGGACACCATGTAGTCATATTCCTTCGGGTGTGTCAGCGACAATCTCTCAAAGCGGTTAATTCCCAATTTCCGTCGCTCCGCACACAGACCGAAACCACAAAACATACATCCGTTTCTTTGATATCCTTGTCCATATAAATCGGAAACAGGTATTTTATAAAGCTCAATATAATCCCAGATGTCTCGTTCTGTCCAGAAAGACAGCGGCCTACACTGGTTGTCTTTCTTCTGAAAGAAGATATTGGAACCATACGCAATCCAATCTCTTTTCCGGACTTGGCTTTCTTCTGCCAGTGTTCCGATTATGCTGCATTGCGTTTGCATCCGCTTTGCCATGCGCTTCAAGGGAGCCTTTTTCAATTTTTCACAGCACAGATCAGAAATATTGTAGTTCAGATAGGATAGTGCTTTGGGATACATCCGTCCCAAATAATCCAGTGCGTGCTGCTTTGTTACAGGCGTTTTCGCGTGTCGATATGTCCGTATTCCATTGGCAATCGCCTTGGAGAATAATGGGTAGCCATAAGTTGCAACTACACGCTCAAAGGTCCATACCGAACCATCCGACAAACGGGACGCACAGGCACAATGTTTTTCCCTCTCTGGCGCTCCTCCTCGACGAAAGACAGGGTTTCCGGATATTCACAACCTGTATCCGAAAACAAATGCAGGATATCCGGCTTTAAACTGCACACAAGAGATGACAGAACCGTTGAATCCTTTCCTCCCGAAAAGGAAATATAAACCTGCTCGCCAAAGGTTTCCATGCAGCTTACAATCAAGTTTTTAGAAAGCGTGATCTTCTCTTCCAACGGCAACTTTTGTAAATACTCCAGTCCTTCCTTTCGGAATTCAAATGTCCTCATTATCGTCGTTTCTTGATTTTCACAAACCCTATTTTCCATTTCGCAACCTCCTCGGAAAAGCGTTTGTGTTGTGTTAACTCTATTCCGAGGGAATTGCAAGAGGTTTCTGCAAATTTGGTCAAATACCGGAAAGGCAGAGTTTTTTCGTCGGACAGGGTGCATTTTGTTCCGTAAAATGTTATACTTAATAATGATCTAGTATTGGACAAGATTGTACTTCCGCATAGGAAGAATATACAGTTTTCTCCATACCAGAAAAGACTTCTAGAGGGAGTAAAATCCATACATGAAAGAATACAATGGAAAGCCTCTGGTTGAGGGTTTGCTTGAAGAAATTAAGCATGTGTATAGGTCCGACAATCGTCCTTGGGTGATTGGATATAGCGGTGGTAAAGATTCCACCGTCGTTGTCCACCTGGTCTATCAGATGCTGAAAACCTTCGGCCTGAAGAGCGCCATAAAACTGTATATATCGTTTCTTCCGACACTCTTGTGGAAAATCCCCTGATCAAGATCTATCTGGATGATATGCTTCATCTTTTGGATAAGTCTGCCAAACGGGATAGCTTGCCGATCAGCGTAAATAAAGTTACACCCAAACCAGATACTTCGTTCTGGGCCAATGTCATTGGTAGAGGTTTTCCCACTCCGCGTCTGAACGGCACCTTCCGTTGGTGTACAGACCGCCTGAAGATTGCCCCCAGCGGACAGTTTGTAGAAAACATCATTAAGGAACAACATACCGAGATTGTTTTATCCTTGGTGTGCGCAAGGCCGAAAGCGCGGCACGAAAGCGCCGCATTGAAGGTCGAGAACTGGCTGATCGCCTTTTGAATCGCCATGAGACCATCAAGGAAGCCTATGTATATCCCCCGATTGTTTCCTTGTCCACCGATGATGTCTGGGACATCTTGATGTCCAACAACCGGAAAAATGCCTGGGGTGGCGATAACTCCCAACTGATTGAATTATATTCTGGTGCTGACAGCGGTGAATGCCCCTTCGCGGGATACTCCTCCAAGGAAGATCAGCAACAGTCCTGCGGTCAATCCCGCTTTGGCTGTTGGATCTGCACTGTCGTTCAGGAAGATAAGTCTTTGAATGGCTTCATCCGTTCCGGGCACCGTGAATTGATTCCCCTGGCCGAATTCAGAAAATGGCTTATGAGCATTCGCGATGTACCTGAGTATCGCGAAAAGAAGCGCCGCGACGGTAGTGTCTATCGTACCTCTCAAAACCAGCTCGGCTTTGGTCCGTTTACCTGGGAAGCGCGCCAAATGATTTGCGTCGCCTTCTGCAAACGCAAAAGCAGATGAATTATGAGCTCATTACCATCGATGAACTCCGCGCCATAGACCGTATTTGGGACGAGGAACAGGATCTGAGCTGTCGTGTGCTGGTAGACCTCTACTATGATGAGATGGGAGAACGCTTGCCTTGGGACCAGTTGAAGCGCCCCGTCTTTGATGATGAAACCTGCAAAAAGCTGGAAATGTATGCCTCTGAATTCTCGGTTCCCATGGACCTGATGAAGAGCATGATTTTCAGAACAAACAAAACCAAATTTTTCTCGAACACTCGCATTCTTCGTGAGTCTCTCCGGAAAGCCGTTACGCAGCAATGGCTCCAGGAAGCTGAATTGGTGAATGCGCAGGAAGGAACCCGGAATGAAGATCAACAGAGTGACACTCTATAATTTCAGCTCCTATGTGGGGGAAAACACAATTGCGTTGGATACCCATGGTGTGCAAAATATTATTCTGATCGGCGGAAACAACGGTGCCGGTAAGACCTCCTTTTTCACTGCCATCAAATTGGCTTTATATGGTCCCCAATGCTTCCGCTTTCAGGATAAAAACAACCGCTATACCGCACGAATCAAAGAGCTGATCAACCACGATGCGTTCTTGTCCAACAATGTCAAGTCCTATGTCGAAGTAGAAATCGACCTTCCTACAGATCGCGCCCATACACTGTATACCATTCGTCGTGAATGGTCTTTTATCGAAAAGCGCCTTCACGAAACCTATTCCGTGTATAAAGACCAGCAGCTCCTTGCCGACAAGAACTTGGATTTCTTTCAGAACTATTTGTTCTCTGTCATTCCTCCCAACCTGTTTGACTTTTTCTTCTTCGACGGCGAAGAATCGGGGACTTTTTTGCAACAGGCAATTACAGCAACTATATTAAGAATGCAGTCCTGACATTAAGTGGTTACGATACCTTCAATATAATACAGAAATTCTGTGATTCTTATATCGGAGAAGAAGAAGGAAACGAAGATTACGACCAGGTTGCCAAACTGGTGGAACAAGAAGAAGCCAACCTCTCTGCTTATGCGACCAGAAGCAGCGCCTTGGAGTCTCAAAAGCAGCAGCTGACGGCCCAATTGGTTTCTGCCCAGGAGGAGAAAGAATCTCTTGATCATCAATTTTCTCGTTCTGGTGGTCTGACCGCCAAAGAACAAGAACGGCTGGAAACACAACGTGCAATACAGGAACGCGTGAAAGGCGATAAGGCAAAACGAATTCGGGAATTTGTAGAATCCATGATGCCCCTTTACATCACCAAAGATCTGGCCGCTGTCGCCTATAAGCAACTCAAAGACGAACGGGCCGTTCGTCAGTATCACACCATCTGTGATCTGCTGGATGCACAAACCATTCAGGATGTCTTGGAACAGCAGCCCAATTGCGACACAGCGCAAGTTCCTGCATTAGCGCAGGCGATTTCCAATGGCATTGCAAAGAAAGCTTTGCCCTCTTTTCCGCTAGAAAGCTTCACCTCTATCCACGATCTGTCGCAAGAACAGGAAAGCCAGGTTATCAGCGATATTGTAAGAACACAATATTTTGCTGAAGTAGACGCGCCTCAATTGATTAAAGCCATCGCGGAGAAGAAAAAGGCTTCTCAAAAATATGATGAGATCAGCAAAAAGATCCGCGAGACTTTGCCCACTGTAGATGCTGCGGCCTACTTTGAAAGAGTTCGCTTTCTCACGGAGCGCATTGCAGCCTACGAGGATAGTCTGGAAAGCGTGGAAAACCAAATTGCGGAACTGGAAGCCACCATCACCGACCAGAAAGCTTTGGCGGAACGCTTGCGCAAAGCGCTGTTTGCCAAGCGAAGGATCGTACGGCGCATGAATTTACCGCCCGCATCAGCCAAGTCATGCAGCGTATGATTTCCGATGTGACACAGGAGAAATTCCACCAGATTGAGTCTCTTGCACTTGAGATGTTTAACAAGATCATCCGCAAAGAAAACTTTGTGCAGCTTATTGAATTGGATGACAATTTCAATGTCAACCTCTATAAAAAGCAGATCTATACAACGCACGAATTGCTGCTGCTCGCCAACAACATTGGGCTGGATGCCTTGGAAAAACGATTGGGAAGTGCAGGACTCAAAGAGGCTGCCCACCTTTTAACAAACGATTCTATCGACGAACTGCGCCGGTATTTTTCCGGGAAAATCGTCACCGATCAAATTTCCTTCCAGGACGATATAGAACTTCCCCTGTACAATCGCGTGGAGCTCAATCAGCTATCCAAAGGCGAAAAACAGGTTTTTATTCTCTCCCTGTATTGGGCAATCATCAAGACCTCCAACCAGGCAGTTCCCTTCATCATCGATACTCCCTTTGCCCGTATCGATACAGAACATCGCGAACAGATTTCTGCCTTGTTCTTCCCCAACATCAGCGGTCAGGTTATCATCCTTCTACCGACGAAGAAGTGGTAGGCTCGTATCGTGCTATCATTCAACCGCATATTGCGCACGAGTATCTGCTTGAGTACAACGTAGAACAGGGTTGCACCTCTGTACAACCGGGTTATTTCAAGGAGGCAAAGGCATGATTTTCAAGCTAAAGACTTCAAAAAAAACGCAGGAAATTTTTGAAGAGATTGGGAAAAGCACTGCCTTAAAGCCGTATACGCTCGTCAAACATGCGATTGCCTGGTCTTTAAAAGCACAAGGAAAAATCACCTCGTTCGACAGCGATACAGATGGCCTTGAACTCAATCGTCAAACGATTACCGGCGAATATGACGATTACTTCAAAGTCCTGATTGAACAGGCAGAAGGACGTCATTTAAGCAATGAGGAATACTTTCCCAAATATATGAAAGCGCACATAGATCGCGGAGCCATCATTTTGGACTCCCGCTATAAACACGCCGGAGATCTGGACAAATATGTGCTGGAAACATTTGGGATTGGTGATACCGTATGATTTATTTAGACAACAGTGCCACGTCCCCCATCGCGCAGGAAGTGTTTGAGGCGATGCGCCCCTACTTGCAAGAGGAATACGGGAACCCTTCCAGCAAGTATTATCCCCTTGCCGCCCATGCTGCCGATGCTGTGGAAAATAGCCGGAGCTGGGTTGCCAAGTTAATTCACGCCAAACCGGAAGAAATCATTTTCACCTGCGGTTCCACCGAGAGCACCAATATGATTATAAAAGGTGTGGCGGACTACAAAAAATACTACGAAAAAAAGGGCAACCATATTATCACATCGAAGGTTGAGCATCACGCCACATTAAATACTTGCCGCTTTTTGAACGGCGATATTTACTCCAATCAGGATGCCACCTTTTCGCTGTTTGGCAAAGTTCCCAAAGTGGACCGCGGCTATGAGGTCACCTTCCTGGATGTAAACGAGTATGGCCAGGTGACGCCCGATTCTTTTGAAAAAGCCATACGCCCAACAACCACCCTGGCATCCTTTATCTGGGCGAATAACGAAATCGGCTCTCTCAACGATATGGACGCATTAACGGCTGTTGCACATAAGCATCAGGTGTTACTCCACGCTGATGCTACGCAAATAGCTGGGAAACTGCCCATCAACGTTGAACAAACCAGAGTGGATTTTCTTTCTCTCTCCGCTCACAAGTTCCACGGGCCCAAGGGCGTGGGTGCTGCCTATATTCGGGGAGACGATTATGGCCTTCCTCCGATGAGTGCATTCATGCACGGGGGCGAACAGGAACACGGTCTGCGTGCCGGCACATTGGCTGTTCACAACATTGTTGGCTTCGGGAAAGCCGCCGAGCTGGCCATTGCGAACGAGCAACAGCAGACAGCCTATATTCAGAAACTGGAGCAGGCCGCTAAGAAGATCATTGCATCCAACGAGCACCTGGAACTTTTAGGAGATCCGGAACATCACCTGCCAGGTGTCATCAGTTTGGTAGTTAATCAGGACGACTTTGATAACGAGCGCTTTGTGAAGCGTGTTAGCGCGAAGTTCGCAATCTCTACTGGTTCTGCCTGCACGGCGGGTATGCCTTCCCATGTATTGCAGGATATCGGTAAGGGGGACGCTGTATCCAGAGTTTTGCGCATTTCGCTGTCCGCAGAAAACACCATCGATCAGGTGGAGGCGTTCCTGAAAGAACTTTCCTAATATATTTTTCCGAAAGGGGGATGATGGCATGAGCCTGCGCACAGTGTCATTCCAAGACACTTACTGGAGCGGGGAAAACGATCTGATCAAAGAATTCTATGTTCCCTGCATGGAGGAGAGTATTGAATACTGCCGCGCTGTCGGATATTTCAACTCTTCCATCTTGTGCTACATCACCAACGGTTTGTATCCCTTTATTCAAAACGGCGGACGGATGCGTATTGTCTGCAGTGTGAATCTGAGCCCGGAAGATGAGCGCCAGATCGCCCTCGGCTATGATATCCGCCATCTGTTAGAGGATAAAATCGACCCTGTCACTCAGAGTCTTATCGATCTTAATATTGCCAACATCAAGAATCTCTGTTGACTCATCAAAAACAACCGCTTGGACATTAAAGTGTGCCTTCGGAAAGACCCCAATGATCCCGGCACGTATCACTTGTTCCACGAAAAATTCGGTATTTTCAAGGACGCAGACGGAAACGCAATCTCTTTCTTAGGGTCTGTTAATGAAACGCTTGGTGGATGGATCAATAACGAGGAATCCTTTGAGGTTTCGCAAAATTGGATTCCGGTATTGCAGTCCAGGGTAGAGCAGAAAATCCAGCGCTTTGAAAGATTGTGGGACGGGACAGCCGGAAATATTGTAACATTCGATTTCCCCAAGGCCTCCCGCTTGAAGTTGATTCAAAATGCACCGGAACATCCTGTCGATTACATTTATCGCGTATCCGCCGGGATTCATCCCAACTTCAAGCCGCGTTCCTGCCAAGAGGATGCCAAAAACGCTTTTCTGCAGAATGACTTTTCCTGCCTTTTCATGATGGCAACCGGTTCTGGCAAAACCAAGGCGGCAATGTACGCAATCAGCCAGATCGACCCCTGGAAACTTCTTCTTATCTGTGTTCCCAGCCTAGAACTCGTAGAACAATGGGAAGCGGATGTCCACCTGTTTTATCCTGATATCACCATTATCAAGTGTGGGTCCCTTATCGTGGTCACAAAGAGTTGCTGAAATCCCTCATCCAGGCGCACTTCCCAGAGCAAGTCGTGGTGATTTCCACCTATGATTCTGCCCAGGGCGATTCTACATGGCAAAGTGGCGACAGGCAAAACCGGAACAATTTGCCATGATCTGCGATGAAGTCCACAATATGGGTGCTCCAAAATCTCAGTGCCTCATGGAACTGAATCCAGCTTACCGCATTGGCCTTAGTGCAACGCCGCGCCGGAACTTTGATGAAATTGGATCTGAAAAGATTCTGAATTTCTATCACCAGAACACCTTCGAATTTTCGATCAAGGATGCCCAGCGTGAACACTACCTGGTGGAATACCAATATAGAATTCTTCCCTGTGCAATGCCGGAAGAGGACTGGGAGTCGTATAAAGCGTACTCAAAGGAAATCGTACAGCTTCAGCACGCACTGGAACAGGAAGATGACGAGAAAGATCGCCTGCGGTTACAACAGCGTATAGAAGGCCGCTACCGTGATCGTGCCAAACTGCTTAAGAAGAACGACCAAAAAGTCCAAACACTGCAGACGATTTTTGACGAGATTTCCCCTTCTGCCCGAGTTCTGATTTATGGCGATGATTTGAACCATTTGGACGAACTGGGAAAAGAACTGGACCGGATGGGCAAATACTATTTCAAATACACCGGAGAACTGGACGCGCAAAAAGAACGCCCCACAATCCTGAAGGAATTCCGACAGGGAATCCGTAAAATCCTGTTGGCTGTTGGCTGTCTCGATGAAGGCATCGATATCCCTGCTTGCGATGTTGCAGTTTTTATCAGTTCTTCTACCTCTGAGCGTCAGTTTATTCAACGCAGAGGCCGCGTCCTTCGTATTGCACCGGGTAAAACGACTGCTTGGATTTATGACTATCTGGTCTATCCCATTCTTCCGGCTAGTACCAGCGATGAGGACCGTCGTATGGCTCTGTCTATGATTGATGCGCAATATCGGCGAATCAACTTAATGGTAGACGATGCCATCAATGGCATTCGAGAGCATCAAAAACTCGATCAGTTTTTATCTCAGCGGAAGTTGAATCCGTATGATTTTTAAGGAGGTCGGCAAAACGATGGATCCATTGCTTGTCCAAGTCGCAGAAGAATACCATATTGATGCCTCTATCGTAGAGAATGTTCTCCAGGTGGAGAAGGACCACGTATACCAGAAAAGTCGTCATACTCGCGGCCCCATCAGACAGATTATTGCAAATATGAGCGGAGAGGAGGATTCGGACCAATGATTTTCAATTCCCTCCGCATAAACAACTATCGCGCCTATTATGGGGAATGCAACTTTGATTTTCCCATTGATGGTGAACGGAACATCAGCATCCTTTACGCCGACAATGACGTAGGAAAATCTTGCTTCTTTTCCGCAATTTTGTTCTGTCTGTACGGTCCCAAAGACAGCGACGATCTTAAAGATCTGATCAATGTAAATGCCCAATCGGAGAAGTGCTATCATGCCGCGGTTTCTCTGTTTGTTGAGAACGGCTCTGACAAGATCGAAATCTCTCGCACCATTGACCTGCGCGGGAAACTGGAGCTACCCCAAGCAGCAAAGACTTCAAATGCACGTTGGAACTGATTAAGAACGATGTTCCGCTGAGCAGTGAAGAGGATGAAAAAGCAGATTTTATCAATTCTCTTGTACATCAAGATGCCTCACAGTACTTCTTCTTTGACGGCGAAAAAATCAACGATTATAGTACGGCCAGCGGAAGCCAGTATAAAGACGCCATTGCCCGTGTCCTTGGTATTAAGGAAGTTGATAACGCAGTAGAAGATCTCGGCCTGCTGAAAAAGGAATTCGAGAAAAACCGAGATGCTTGGATTCAGACCCAAAACAAGTATCAAGATATTCTGCAGCAGAAAATGGAAGCCGACCAGAAAGTCGCTGAGCAGGAAGCCTTGTTGCGCCAATATGAGCAGGAGATCAACGCTGCCAACGAGCAGATACAAAAGGACGAAGATAAGCTGAAGGATTTTAAGGAAATTTCTGAGAAAGTCACCCAAAAGCAGAAATTGTCTGAGGGAATCAAGCAACTCACCGACGACTTGAAACGTACTCGGCAGGAACAGTCTGAATGCTTTCAAAAGAATGCCACCCTCATGTTGGCCGCTTCCATTTTTGCTAAAATGCAGCAAGATACATCTAGCGAACCTACGGAATACCATATCATCGAACCGGTGAAAGAGTATCTCGTTCGCCTTATGGAACAGCCTATCTGTGTGTGTGGCGAGCCAATGACGGATTCCCACAAAGAAAAAATTCAAGCATTCATTCAGGATCACTTGGTAACAGACGATGCCATTCTCGTTGAAAAGGAGCGTCGTGCCCTGTTTAATGCCTGCGCGCAGTACCAACCTCACGGATTCCAGACTCGTGCCGCTTACTTCTCCCTGAGCGAGGAAATTTGGAAGAAAGAAAAGGAGCGTTCCGCCAAAAAGGAAGAATTTGAGCACCTGCGAAAGGATATCGGTTCTTTCAATGAAGAAGCTGGCGAGCGCATCATTCAGGACATTGCCAACATGGAGGTAAAAAAGCAGGAGGCCGAAACTCGTCGCACAAAAACGCAAGTTCTATTGGAACAAGACCAAGAAAAGCTTGCCCGGCTGGAAGAAAAACTTGCGGAACTCAGCCAGTTGGACAAAGAGGGCGCTTTGTGCCAGAAAAAATTGGAAAACACCATTGCGTTGGAAAAAATCTTCAGTGTGTATCGGAATCGTCTTCTGGAAGAAAAGCGTGCTTTCGTGGAAAAGTATGCCACCGAAGTTTTCTTACAAATCACCAACGCACCCCAAAAGTATAAAGGCATTAAGATTGCAAGCGACTATAGTCTTTTGCTTGAACTTACAAATGGCGAAACCTATCAGATCGAGCCTGGCCGCACGCTGAACCTTCAACCGGTCAGTCTAAGGTGATCAGCCTTTCTTATATTGCCGGATTGAATCGCTCCTCCGATTTTGCAGCACCGGTTATCATTGATAACCCTCTTGGACTGTTTTCGGATGAACATCGTGCTGCAATTACTCGTTTCTTGCCGCATATGGGCAAGCAGGTGGTTTTTATGGTCTCCACCGGTGATCTGACTGAGAAGTATCAAAACGAGCTGAAGCCGTATGTCAAAACCGTCTATAAGTTGGAAAACCACAGTGATCAGACCTGGCCCAAGACGGTGATTGCAAGCAAGGAGGTATATTGAAAATGGCGGAACAAGAGCTTTTTTTCATAAAACCTACTGCCAAAGTTCAGGCATCCTCGGAAAGTCGCGGCTTCTACGATGAAATCGTAAATGGAAAAGGGATTTTTCCACAAAATATCAGTTATATACGTTTGCTATCATGGTGGCCCTGTTGCGCAATGCAACTCCTGTCCCCATAAGTAAAACTGTAGATATTTGCGCAGTAGATAACGTGGACAAAGATAATTTTGCAGTTGCAAAGGGGTTGGTTGCTCACGTTTGCCCTGAGATCAACAACGGCAGTGACCTTTTGAAACGCATGAATGAATACGCAAATGCCGGTATTGCAATTCTACGCACTGACTACGAAAACAATGACGAGGACTTCGATCCGAGTGAATACATCGAATAAAAAAACAAGGGCTACGGCAACACATTTTTGAACCGGTCCGTAAAAAGTAGACAATAGACAAAAGACCTCTCCGTGTAGGATAATAGAACTACAGAGGGGGTTTTGTTATGTCCAGAAAATATACCAAAATCAAAGAATTAGAACCACAGATACTCGCAATGCGAGCAGAAGGAAAAACATGCAGAGAAATAGCAAAGTCATTGGGGCTTGAAAAGAAGCAAATCGTAAATTGGGTCACACGGCACAATCATGAGCAAGCCCGAAAAGAAGCTGGAATCCTTCCGAAGAAGAAAGGCCGGTCTCGGAAAAATGCGGAGCCAACCAGCCCGGAGGAAATCGTCAGGGAACAGGCCTACGAGATCACACGATTAAAAATGGAGAACGACCTGCTGCGGGATTTTCTGCAATCCGTAGGAAGGAAGTGAAGCCGAATTTTAAATATGCAGTCATTCACCGCCATTGCGAAAGATATCCTATAAAAGAAATGTGCTGTTTCTTTGAGGTTTCAAGAAGCGGATATTATAAGTATCTAAAACACATTGAACATCCGGCCAAGGACTTTAAACTTGCGGAAAAGATTCGAGCAAAGCAGGAAACTTGCAGGAGAACGTCTGGTTATCGCCGGATGAAACTCTGGCTGGACAGTGAAGGAATTGCTAAAAATCCGAAGACAGTTTTACGGATCATGCATAAATATGGTCTTTTAAGCGAGGTTCGTCGCAGAAAGAAGTGGCAAAAGATGGGCGGTGATAAACATAGATACGACAATTTGCTGAACCGCGAGTTTAACGCTGACTATCCGAACCAGAAGTGGATCACGGATATTTCGTATATTCAGACAAAAGAAGGAGTTCTCTATTTGTCCATGATTCGTGACTTGTATGACAGAAGCATTGTTGCTTACAAGACTGATACCAGCCAGACAGTCAATCTTGTATTGGAAACCATTCATCTTGCGATGAAGTCTGTAAAAACAAAAAGTCGCCGGGAGTTGCAGCTCCACAGCGACCAGGGGTTCCAATACACTTCGCAAGCATATTTCAACCTGACTAAAGAATACGGCATTACTCCGTCCATGTCAAGGCGTGGAAATTGCTATGACAATGCTTTGGCTGAAAATTTCTTTGGAATCCTCAAAGCAGAGTGTATCTACCGACACAAGCCGGAAACTTTTGAGGAAGCCAACAAGATGATTGACGGTTACATCTACTTCTATAACCATGAACGCATCCAACTAAAAACAGGACTGCCTCCGCTTTCGCTTCGTCAGTCCTGTTGAGGTTTACCCTACATGGGTCTCTTTTTGTGCATGTCTACTATTTCTGGGGCGGTTCATTGCCGTAGCCCTTGTTTTTTATACACACGGAATCAAATCTATCGAAGCGATTAAGCTTTTGGCGAATTCATAAAAAGCCCCTGTGAAATCTTCTTCAAAATACCTATCAAGACATTCTTTGGCTTTTTCTTCTGAGTTGATTTGATCTAAGTTTGGAAACTTTGTAAATAGCTCAGACCCCTTCAGTATCGATAGATAACGTAGAGAATAGTCACAATGAATTTCATCTTGATGTTCGTCTAGTTTCTTTACTTTTGCCGTAAACGAAAGCTGTCCGATATTCCCGTTGAGATTCTTTGAAATGAAAATATAGTCAAAAAGGAAATCACGATATTTTCCAAATTTTCCCGGGAACGTATACTGGAAGTCAATTTGAGTTGTCTGTATATGTATCGTTTTTCCTTTTGGGATAATGAAATGTTCAAGCGTGTAAGCATCTTTATTGGTAAGATAACTTAAAAGTTCGGCCACGTTATTAATGTCGACATATTTTTTCTGTCCGCGTTCGTTTTAAAGACAAAATAGTTATGGAGCATGGCCAACGCTTTGCAACGGACCCACTGAAACATATTGTTTGTTTCCTCTTCATCTTCTGTAAAACGATAAGCGCCATCATTTTTCCCTTTGTCAACTCAACTCCGCTTATAAATGTTTTTATCCACTCGTTAAGTTTATCAATCCAATCGTTTGCTTGTACAATTTTATAAAATTTTTCGCCATCTTTTTTCGGTGCGAAGAGAATAAATAAAGATGCTGCCGCGAAAATCGGATAGGCCGAATCGTAATCCTTCTTTTGATGATTATTGCCATCAAAAAATTCCAAAATGTATTTAAGAACTAAAATCTTGGGAACAACTTCTTTATCTAGAAGGATTCTTTGGAAAAAATCATATACAAGTGTTACTTGATTGCTATCTATTTTTTGGTCACACTGAAACAAATGCTTGAATTTGTCGCTGGGTCCAGAACTAGACACAATATCATTCATTACATCAATTGCCTTTCGTAGCCGCCGAAGGGACTGTTTTATATAGCCAATATCGCCCAAGACTTCTACCAAATGCGTTCCTTTGAAAAATTTTCTTCCATCATATTGAAGATTCGCACTGATAGAAAAATCTTCTCCGAACTTTAACTTTTCTTGCTCCAATTCCGGCTTGCTTTTGAATAGGTCGCAATAGAAATAATGCTCATAAACTTTCATTAATGGATAGCGCTCTTTAACTTTTTTATCAGTACCCCCTTTTTCCTTTGTTTGGTTAAAGGTCAACATTGCCGCTTTATTTTCTCTCCACAGCTGGAGCATATCATCTGATAGGTTCAGAGAGAATTTGAGCTTTGAAAATATCCTCCGTATCCAGTTGGACACCTTTGAGATTGACGTCTAAGAAATAGCGAATACTAGAACTGCTTTCATCTTCATGGCTGGCAATAATGTTCACCTGCGACGTTTCAATATTATGTAGGATTGTTTTTGCAGTAGCTGATGTGGCTAACAATTCTTCTTTTTTCAACCATCTCCATAGATTGATAAAAGACTGTCGCTGACCATAATAATCTGTTTTTGTGATATCAGGATTTTCCAGAAGTTCATCCGCAAAACCATTCTCCATCAATTCAGATAATCCAGTAAAGCTTCGGTTTTCAATAGAACAAGGGGTAAATGGCTCCAACTTTTCCTTATATCGACTTTTGATGTATGCAAGAATCAATAGGAGGACTGTGGTACGTTGCTGGCCGTCGATTATTTGGCAGTCTCCATCTTTCTTAATTGTCAAAATAATATTTCCAAGGAACCGAGGGCTGGTAGACAAGTCTGACAACAAAATGCTCAAATTGTTTTCTTCCCAACGAATTTCCCGCTGAAAATCCGGAATTATATACTTTCTGTTCTGTTGAAGAATTATTGTACTTTCACCGCCCAAGTCAGGAGAAATCTTTAACTCTATTTTTTCTGGCGAAAGATACCTCTTAACAGAGGTAACAGTTCCCATGATTTCAGCCATTTCTACATCCTTCTTTACGTTTATTCAAAGAGTTATAAAATAATAGGCTTTGCATTGCTCTAAATCTATAATATCACGTTTTCCGAAAAATATCATTATTTTGTTGATTTTTATTTATAATGGACAGTGTTTTTTCCAGTGCTTTTGCGAACGCCTCATCCTGCTCCTTCGTGCGTTTGGCTGGCCCTTTCGGGTGCTTGCTGGCACGGAGGAGCTTTTTGTTTTCATGCCGACGAGCTAGCAGACCGTCAATGTTCTGGGTTGTGTACTCAAGACCGTTCTGGTTGAGCACCCTGGCCCGTCGGACCAGGCACATACTGGCAAGGCCATAGTCCTGGGTGATGACAATATCTCGCGGCTGCACCCGGTTGACCAGGGCAAAGTCCACGCTGTCAGCTCCCTTGTCAAAGACCAGTGTCTTGGCACCCTCCCGCTCGATGCGGTGCGCTGTGTCACAGAGGATTTTCACTGGCACGCCGTGGGTCCGGCCAATTCGCACCGTCAGGTCAACCACCGGGCAACCATCTGCATCAATCAAAATCGTTGGCATTGTATTCCCCTCCAACCACCACTTATGGGCAGCGTTTTCCTTTTATTGTAGCAGATTTCTGTGCCAGCAGCAGTGATTATCTTCTGTTTTTTGAACAAGCGAAACCGGTTTTTCCCCAAAAGTGAATCATGCTATGATTCACTTTTTCTGAGTGAACACGAAATGGCAGCAGGGAGTGAATCATAGCATGATTCACTCCCCCAGCCGGTTTTCCCACCGACTGGGACGAAAGAGGGACCCAAAAGCCCCCCACCTGCTGGCAGATGGTTTTGCGAGCATAGCATTTGGATATTCACAAACGCATTTTTGGGGTGAACCCAACCCCTGCGGCCACGCAAATGTTACGATTTTCTCAAATCTGTGCACCTTCCATTGACAGGCTGGTGAGCTCTGTGTTATCCTGAACTTGCAGAGAATCTCTGCACAGCACCTTTACAACTGAATACACAGCATAACAGGTACTTTACTCTCCCGGTGGGGCGCACAGCATGGTCACGACAGACCATAACCCATGACTGGGGAGAGGGCATAATGATACTCCTGCTGCCCCACGCGTCAGATGGGGTGACGGCGTTTGGATTGTAAGCATTAAGATCCTTACAAGGTCAGTGAACGGCTGCTGCCAGCGGTCTGCCTGTTATGTTCCTAAGTCTAGGGGCAAGCGGCAAATTAGACATTTTTCTTCAGCATTTATTTTGATGTACACGGTTTCTTTTATTATTCACATAACCGTGTGATTGACGCCAGTATGCGTATTATTTGATTTTTATTGAATTTACATCAAGATTTGCGGGGAAAGTGTACCCTTACACCCGGATAGAACAGAGATAATATATAAGAGCCGGAGGGCCTTACCAAATCGGTAAGGTCCTCCGGGCTCTTTTTTCTCTCCGGAAAGTGTATTCAAATGGGGTACACGAGGCAACAGGAAAAATCAAGAAAGGATGTGAGTATACGACAAACGCAAAACAGACGAACTGTGCGAAATACGCACGCGGACCGCCGAAGTGAATCAGAACTGATTCACTATTTGAGTACAAAATCGAAAAAGTGAATCAAATCTGATTCACTCCACATCTCGCCCAAATCCGCCCCGTGTGGGGCAGATACTCCGCGTCGCACATGGACGCGACATCACCCGCAAAACCGCCGTTT
>ENA-OQHY01000181-OQHY01000181.1-human-gut-metagenome-genome-assembly--contig:-NODE-181-length-35907-cov-2.555282_pt1 | contig 35907 bp, 48 predicted proteins | sample MGYA00242570_ERZ504733 | MGnify/ENA primary metagenome ERZ504733 (study PRJEB26092, sample SAMD00036219) | human gut metagenome | host: Homo sapiens | study: EMG produced TPA metagenomics assembly of... | reverse complement strand
CGCTATGGCTGAAAAATACCAGCCAGGCGCACCGGGAGGAGAAGCACAATACGGTGGTAATCACCCGCGAAATAAACATGAACAGCAACAGACCAAATGCTGAAATTACCCGCCGCGGCAATCGGTATCAGCCCGAAGCCACCGCCTGCGGCATTGGCTCAATGAAGCCGAGCACGCCGCAGGCGCCGCCCAGCAGTCCGCCGATCAATACCCAGCGGGTGGTATTCCCACCGTGAATGCGCTGGAACATATCCTGAGCGCGTAAGATAAGCGTGTTAAACAGCGGGCCAACCACGCCAAAAATCATGCCGAGAATCAGGTACAGCCACAGCGTATTCACCGGCGCATTGGTCAGTTTCCCCACCTCAATCACCGCCCCTTCGCCATTAAAAATGCGAAAGACAATGCTCGACATAATGACGCCAGTGAATACCGCTTTTATCGAGATCAGGTTGTAGCGAAACTGTGCCCGCATCTCTTCAATAATGAACAGGATCCCCGCGAGCGGTGCGTTGAACGCCGCCGAAAGGCCGGCCGCCGCCCCCGTTGCCAGCAGCGTATGTCGCGCCTCCGCGCTGCGCATGCGAAACAGATCGCCGACCATACGCCCAACGTTTCCGCCCAGCTGTACCGTTGGCCCTTCGCGCCCGAGCACCATGCCTGCACCGAGCGTTCCCATGCCACCGATAAATTTTACCGGGATGACGCGCCACCAGCAACCGGCTTCAGCTCTTCCAGTGCGCCTTCTATTTCAGGGATCCCGGAACCGCCCGCTTCCGGCGCAAATTTACGAACCAGGAAATAGCCCACCATGGCAAACAGCGCAGATAAGCCAAAGGCCCACACCCATACCCATCCACCGCTATAGGCAAAACCCGCCACGGTTCCAATTCGCCAGTTCATTATCGCGTTAACCGCTTTTTCGAAGGCGATACCCACCAGCCCGGCAACTGCGCCGACCACGGCAGCAGCCAGCAGGATAGCCAGCGGCGTTTTATCACGATTAAGCAAGCGCCGGATGCTGATACGGTGCTGCGCACGTCTGAACTGCTGTTCAGTATAAGAATGAGTGTCTGCTTTCATTACCGTTTCTTTTCGTCATACAAATAACCGCAGGGATTTTACCAGAGTGCGTAATATCATCCCGTGAAAAATACTTAACAATTGTTTGGGCATGAAAGGGGGCAAAAATTTCATTACCTTCCGAGGATCACTTAGAATAGTGTGCTTAATCATTTTATACGAACCAGGAACGACGCCATGAGCAAGTCTGAAAACCTCTACAGTGCAGCCCGCGAGCTTATCCCAGGTGGCGTGAATTCGCCTGTTCGCGCCTTTACCGGCGTAGGCGGTACGCCGCTGTTTATCGAACGTGCTGACGGCGCGTATCTGTATGATGTCGATGGCAAGCTATATCGATTATGTCGGCTCCTGGGGTCCGATGGTGCTGGGTCACAACCATCCTGCTATCCGCAATGCGGTGATCGAAGCCGCCCAGCGCGGCCTGAGCTTCGGCGCGCCAACCGAGATGGAAGTGAAAATGGCGGAACTGGTCACCGAACTGGTCCCGACAATGGACATGGTGCGTATGGTGAACTCCGGTACCGAGGCCACCATGAGCGCGATCCGCCTGGCACGTGGCTTTACCGGCCGCGACAAGATCATCAAATTTGAAGGCTGCTACCACGGTCATGCGGACTGCCTGCTGGTAAAAGCCGGCTCCGGCGCGCTGACCCTCGGTCAGCCGAACTCACCGGGCGTACCGGCTGACTTTGCGAAGCATACCCTGACCTGCACCTATAACGATCTGAACACCGTTCGGGCAGCCTTCGAGCAGTATCCGCAGGAGATTGCCTGCATCATCGTTGAACCTGTCGCAGGCAACATGAACTGCATTCCTCCGCAGCCGGAGTTCCTGCCGGGTCTGCGCGCCCTGTGCGATGAGTTTGGCGCTCTGCTGATCATCGACGAAGTGATGACCGGCTTCCGCGTCGCGCTGGCGGGGGCACAGTCTTACTACGGCGTAGAGCCGGACCTGACGTGCCTTGGCAAAATCATCGGCGGCGGCATGCCTGTCGGTGCATTCGGGGGACGTAAAGAGGTGATGGAAGCGCTGGCGCCGACTGGCCCGGTCTACCAGGCGGGTACCTTTCCGGCAACCCGATTGCGATGGCCGCAGGTTTCGCCTGTCTGACCGAAGTCGCGCAGCCGGGTATTCACGAAACCCTGACCGATCTGACATCTCAACTGGCCAACGGCCTGCTGGAGGCCGCGCAAGAAACCGGTATTCCTCTGGTGGTAAACCACGTTGGTGGGATGTTCGGGATTTTCTTCACCGATGCGAAAACCGTGACCTGCTATCAGGATGTGGTGAAGTGTGACGTTGAACGCTTCAAGCGCTTCTTCCATCTGATGCTGGAAGAAGGCGTCTACCTGGCACCATCCGCGTTTGAAGCAGGCTTTATGTCCGTCGCGCACAGCGAAGACGATATCAATAAGACTATCGATGCTGCGCGCAGGGTCTTTGCGAAGTTGTAAGACAGAAACGATCTGCTGCCCTCTCCACCGGGAGAGGGCAATACCCCACCGCCCTTCTACCTGCTTTGCTTTCTCAACAAATAGATAAAGTACGGCGCACCGATAAACGTCGACAGCAACCCGGCAGGTATCTGGTACGGGAACAGCACCATCCGCCCCAGCCAGTCGGCAACCACCAGTATTACGCCCCCCGTCAGCGCCGACATCACAATGTGCGGCATCGTGCGACGAAAGCCCATCATTCTGGCAATGTGCGGCGCCATTAAGCCGACAAAACTCAGCGGGCCGATGGTCATGGTGGCCGTTGCCGTGAGGCATGCGGCCACCAGCAGTAACCCGATACGGGACGGCGCCAGGGCCATCCCCACCGCACGCGCGGTCTCGCCGCCCAGCGGCAGAATGGTCATCCAGCGACGGCACAGCGGCCACCATCGCCAGCAATACGATCATTGCAATCCCGGAATGCACGACCTGGCTGCCGGTGGCGCTGTACGTTGAACCGGAGATCCAGGTCAGGATCTTGGCCATACGCGGATCGCCACTCGCCTGCAGCATCATCAGCAGCATGGTAAATGCCGTGCTGAGCGCCATCCCGGCAAGCAGCATCCGGTGAGGGGAAAACCCACCACGCCCGGAGGCAATGAGGATGATCAGCAGCGTCACCGCCGCGCCAACGCTCCCGGCAGGCATCAACCAGCCGAAGGCATTTCCCGGCACCAGGAACAGCATCAGGACCACGCCAAAGGCGGCACCAGAACTGATACCCAGAACCTCCGGGCTGGCCATCGGGTTACCGGTCAGACGCTGGATAATACAGCCCGCCACCGCCAGCATGACCCCGCGATTAACGCCGAGAGAATGCGCGGCCAGCGCCACTGCATGAGTTCGTTAAGCAGCTCCCCGGACGCAGTGCCAGCCCACCGCATCGCGTCCGAAAGCGAGCGCGGCAAATGAGATAACAATCAGCACTGCCAGCCCGGCAAGGCTGAACCCAGCACTGACTGGCGCTCAGCATAGACCTTATCGCCAGCATCCATGCTGGCGCGCTGATACTGCGCAGCGCGGCAGCAGCCACAGCAGCAGCGGTGCACCGATAAGCGCCGTCATCGAACCGGTAGACACTTCCATCCAGACGCGTGCCAGCCAGAGAATGATTTGATCGGAAAGCCAGAGGATCAACGCGCCAATCAGCGGGGCTAACATCAGCGCGCCAGCAGGCGGCGCGCACCGAGCATTTTTGCCAGCAGCGGCGCAAACAGTCCGATAAACCCGATGATGCCTACCGCATTAACCAGCAGGGCACTGAGCACAATCGCCAGCGTCAGCGCCCCCCAGACGGGCCAGCGACAGCGCCAGCCCCAGATTACGCGCCACGCTATCGTCAAGACCCATCAACGTCAGCGGGCGCAAGAGCAGCAGCGTCAACACGACGCCACCGACGAGCTGCGGCCACAGACGCTGCACGACGCTCCAGTCGGTCTGGGTGAGCGTACCGGTGCTCCAGAGGAACATGCTTTGCAGCTGATCGTGATGGAACAGCACCAGCAGCTGATTAATCGCGCCGCAGTACAGGCTCACCACCAGCCCCGCAAGAATAAGCGTAACGGGGAGAGACGTTTGCCCCAGGCGACGCCGAATACCAGCGCGCCCACCACACACGCACCGGCGAGGGCAGCAAACTGCGAGGTCAATGCCCCAGGCAACGCCAGAGTGTGGTAATCGTGATCCCAAGCTGTGCCCCGGTCGCCACGCCAAGCGTCGTCGGCTCGGCCAGAGGGTTACGCAGTACCTGCTGGAATAAAACGCCCACCAGCCTAATCCCGCACCGACCAGCAGCGAAATCGAAAGGCGCGGCAACAGACTGTAGTGGAACAGCATTTGCTGAATATTATCGATATCTGGCGTCACCAGCGCCGCACGCCACTGGTCGCGCGGTAAGGCCGTCGACAGATTGAACCAGGTCAATGCCAGCGCGCACAGGAAAAGGAGGCAAAGCAACAGTGCCGGGAAACGGGCTATACGCGTACTCATGCCTGGCCTCCCAGCGCGTTGTCCAGCACGCGGGCAAAGTGCATGGCAGAAAGCGTCGCGCCGTAGAACCATACCGCAGGTGCGCGCAGGAACCGTTTTTCACGCACAAACGGCATCGCTGCCAGAGCGGCGTCGCCATCAGGGTTTGCATCTCCCGCTCGTTGCCGTGGTCAAAGCACAACACATCCACATCGCGAAATGCCGCAAGACGGTCAATCCCCACGGCGGTGCTGCCCCAGAAGGTCATCTCCCCTTCCCAGGCATTACGAATACCAAAACTGTCGAGCACGTCCTGGAACAGGCAGTTTTTCCCAAAGACCAGCATATGGCGGGCATCCAGCAGCGTCACCATCAGCAGCGGGCGATCGCCCCGGTGAGCAAAACGCGGCTTCAGGCGTTAATCAGTGCATCAAAATCGTCGAGATGTTTTTTGGCCTCAACCTCACGGTTAAGGAACTGTGCCATCTCGTGGAGGGAGTTTTTCGCCATCGCCAGCGGATTTTTACCGTCGCTGAAGGAGAAACCACGGCCGGGCGCAATCCGTGCCATTGTCTCTTCTGACGGGCCGTAACCTGCAGACCAGAACAGGAATGACGGCTTCATCTGGGTGAGCAGTTCGAGATTTGGCTCGGTGCGCAGGCCGATGTCGATTACCGAGTCCGGTACCTCGCTCATTCACCCATAGCCTGTAGTTGGGAATATCCGCCACGCCATAGGGCGTAACGCCCAGCGCCATCATCAGCTCTACCGGCAACCATTCCAGCGCCACAATGCGGTGTGGATCGACCGCAGCCGCACGCGCGGTATTCATTTTTAACAGCAGCGGTGAAAGCGCCATTGCCGTCAGCAGACGACGGCGACTCATCAACATAGAATCCAGCATCAGTACACAAAGCTCACCGGTGCTGCCCCGGCAGGGTGAGGCAAAATCCCCATTGGAATACCGTAAATGTGTTCCAGCGTTTCACTGCGCATCAGTTCAGACGGCGTCCCCTGGGCGATCATTTCACCGCCGCGCAGGGCAACGAGGTAATCGCAGTAACGCGCGGCCATGTTGATATCATGCAGGACCGCGATAACCGTCAGACCGCGCTGCTGGCTTAAACGATGCACCAGCGCAAGCACGTCGACCTGATGGGCAATGTCCAGCGCAGAGGTCGGTTCGTCGAGCAGCAGGCAGCGGCTGTCCTGGGCCACCAGCATTGCTATCCACGCGCGCTGACGTTCCCCTCCTGACAGGCTGTCTACCAGACGGTGGGCCAGCGGTTTTAGCCCCACCAGCGCAATCGCCTCTTCCACTTTCTCTCTGTCGGCCACGCCGAAACGGCCAAGCGCGCCGTGCCACGGATAACGCCCAATCGCCACCAGTTCACGCACGGTCATCCCCTCCGCCTGCGGCAACTGCTGCGGCAGATACGCCACTTTGCGGGCAAAGGCTTTACTGCTCCAGCTCTCCAGCGGCTGACCGTCCAGCAGGATATCGCCTTCTGACGGCGGCTGATGGCGGCCAAGCATTTTGAGCAGCGTTGATTTACCAGAGCCGTTGTGACCAATCAGGCTGTCACTTTACCTGCAGGGAAGGTCAAAGAGAGCGGATGCAGCAGGGTGCGTCCGGGCACGCGAAAGGAGAGATTATTGAGCGTGAAGGTGGTGTCGGATTGCGTTTGATTATCCTGCATATCGGCCAACTTAAATAAAAAGGGCACGGCGAACCGTGCCCGAAGAGAGATTAGAAGCGGAAGGTCGCGGTGGCGACAACCTGACGTTCAGCACCCCAGTAGCATGCATAATCCTTGTAGCAGCTGGAGACATATTCCCGATCGAACAGGTTATTCACGTTCACCGCCACAGATGACCCCGGCAGACCCACACGGGCCAGATCGTATTTCACCATCGCATCGGCAAGGGTGTAGCTCGCGACGTTAAACGGCTGATCTTTTTTGTCGCCGCTTGAGTAGTAGCTCACCGTGTTACCGATGTAACGGGTACCGGCACCAATCGTCAGGCCGCTTAAGGCCGTGTCGGTGAAGGTGTAATCTGCCCACAATGACGCCTGATTACGCGGCACTTCCGCCGGACGTTTACCTTCAAAGGTGCTGTCATGGGTGTACTCAGCATCAATAAAGCTGTACGCCGCGGTCACATTAATATTGGCGTTAACCGCTGCCTTCGCTTCCAGTTCGAAACCACGAGAACGGATCTCACCGGTCTGGATACTGTGAGTATTCGTTGGATCGTTCGGATCCGCCGTCAGGTTTTTATCCTTCGTCAGCTGGAACAGCGACGCGGTGACCACAACCGGCAGGTCTTTCGGCGCGTATTTCACACCCGTTTCATACTGCTTACCGCGGGAAGGGTCGAACGGTGTGCCGTTACGATCGGCGCCCGATACCGGCTCAAACGACTCGCTGTAGCTGAAGTAAGGCGAGATACCGTTATCAAAGAGATAGTTAATCCCCCCGCGCCAGGTGAAAGCCTGATCGTGGTTTTCAGCCAGCGAATCGGCCGTACCGCGCGTCAGCGTTGAGGCCATCACGTAGTCGTAGCGTCCGCCCAGCGTCAGCACCCACTTATCCCACTCCGCCTGATCCTGAGCATAGAGCCCGGTCTGTTCATTACGGTTAACGACGGAGTAGTTAGACCATGGCAGGTTGGTGTTGATGTTCGCGTTGCCGTAATCCGGGTTCTGGATATCAATAGGGTCGGCGGAACCGTACAGCGCATTGATATCATTACGCATACGCGAGTAATCAACGCCCGTCAGCAGCGTGTGGTCTACAGCGCCCGTCGCGAATGTCGACTGCAGCTGAGTATCCACGGTGAACATATTCAGATCTTCATCTGAACGCACATAAGCGCGGTTAATTTTGCCAGGCTCAGCGTAGCCATTGCCGTAAACAGAGCGGTAGAGCGTATGCACTTTTGCGTAACGCAGATTCTGACGCACGGTGAACGTGTCATCAAACTGATGCGAGAAGCTGTAACCAATCAACTGCTGGCGACGAGCCATCTTATTATCCGCTTCACCTTCGTTGAAATCGGTTGGGATCTTATGCTCATTGCCGTTTGCGTCACGGTATGGCACTACCGTCCCTTCCCGTGGCAACCAGCGTAGTAGCCCGCTTCCGGATCGTTCTGGAAATTGCTCAGGAAGGTGAAATCGGTTTTGTCATCCGGACGCCAGCTAAAGGAGGGCGCAACCGCATAGCGGGTTGATTTTGACATCTCCTGCTGTGCGTTCTGACTACTGCCAAGACCGGTCAGGCGGTACGACCACACGCCATCTTCATCGATTGCATCACTGAAATCGAAGCCCGTTTGCCACAGGTTATTGGTCCCCATTTTAAACTGGACTTCTTTCAGCGGCTCGGTCAGTGGGCGTTTGCTCACCATACTGACGATACCGCCGGGATTGCTGTTGCCGTAGAGCACAGACGTAGGTCCGCGCATCACTTCTACGCGCTCAAGGAAGTACGGATCCATGGAAGCTTCGGAGTAGTTATTCCCCATCAGCTTCATGCCATCGAGATACTGGTTGGTGTTTACCGTCGAAGGCGCGGTAAAACCACGAATTGAGACCACATCATAGGTGGTGGAGCTGCCGCGGGTCGCAAACACGCTCGGCGTATAGCCAGCGCCTCTTTTACGGTCGCTGGCTGGCGGCGTTCCATTTCATCACGCGTCACCACGGAAATAGACTGCGGGGTCTTTTCAATCGCGGTATCGGTTTTGGTCGCCGTTGCCGTGCGTTTTGCTGCGATCGTTGGCGCAGGCCCCCACGGACTTTCCTGGGCGGCAGGCGCGGCAGTGACGGTGATGGTTTCTTCTTTTTTCTGGGTTTCAGCCGCATGTGCATACGTAGACATGCCGGCAACCGCTGTGGCTACGACGACCGCGATTTTTCGCAGCGACGTGTGAATTGGCTGAGCAGTATTGGAAAGCGCCATGTTTATCTCTGATGGAAAAGTGAATGATAACGTAAACGAGAATTATTATTATGACCGCAGAATAATATGCGAAACGTTGGCTGCATAGCAAGCAGTAAGCGGCCCTACGAGAATTAAGGGTTTAAGAAATAAACAAGAGAAAACGAAGGGTTAATCAGAATGAAACGAGGGTTAAGGAAATGGAAAGTACAGGTAAAAAAATCCCCCCTTTCGGGGGATGTGAAGCGTTAGTTACCGCCGAACATATCTTTAATCCAGCCCGCGACACCGTCGCTGTCTTTTTTCTCATTCTGCTGCTGCGGCTGTTGTTGCGGCTGCTGCTGAGGCTGAGAAGACTGCTCGAACGGGTTACCCGTCGGTTGCTCTGGCTGGCTTTGCTGGCACAGCGAATCCGGTTGGTGGTCCAGACAGGCAAGGTACGAATACCGCCGCCACAGACAAAGTTACCGGAACCGTCCACGCCCATATCGACAATATCTTCCGGCGCCACCAGATTCAGCGGTACCGGAGACTGATTCGCCAGATAGCGCTGGTAAATCGACATCGCCCCGCTCGCACCGTACAGTTTGGTTGGCTGGTTGTTATCGCGGCCTACCCAGGTGATCACCACTTCACGGCCATCGATACCGGCGAACCAGGTATCCACGTTGTTGTTGGTGGTCCCGGTTTTACCTGCCAGATGCAGGCCCGGATACTTCGCACCCAGTTGACGTCCGGTCCCCCGCTGCACAACCTGCTGCATCGTCCACAACGTCATATAGCCGCCTGCGCTGCACGGCACGTTCCGCTTGAGGGAAGCTCTGATACAGCACGGAGCCATCCTCGGCAATCACCGAACGCAGAGCAGAGAGCGGTGCACGGTTACCCCCGCTGGCAATGGTCTGGAACGCCTGAGCCACTTCGATCGGCGTCAGGTTAAGCGCCCCCAGGATCATCGCCGGAACAGGATGGAGCTGATCTTTCGGCACCCCCAGTTTCTGCCAGGTGTCGACAATCGCCGGCAGACCGAGCGCCATACCCAGGTTCACCGTTGGCACGTTCATCGAGCGGGTCAACGCATCCACCAGCATGACCTGGCCGCTGAACTGTTTATCGTCGTTCTGCGGAGACCATACCTGGCCGTTAGGCTGGCGTAGGGAAATCGGCGCATCGGCAATCCAGGTATTCAGGCGATACTGGTTAGGCTGACTCAGGGCGGTAAGATAGTTGCCGGTTTTGCCAGTGAACCAATCGAACGTCGCGCCTGCATTGCACGGTTGTAGCCTGCGAACTGCGGCTCAGCACCGCCCACCATGCGCGAACTTCGCCGGTGTTACGGTCAACCACCACCATCGCGGTTTCAAGATCGCTCAGCTTACGCTGTTTCTTCAGCGCCGGGATGCCTTCCACCGCAGCTTTTTCAGCGGCTTCCTGCGCCACGGAATCGAAGGTGGTAAAGATCTTCACGCCGGAGAGATCTTTCACCTTATCACCGAGCTTGCTTTGCAGCTCCTGACGCACCAGCTGCATAAACGCAGGCTGAGGCGAGATCACGCCACCGCGCGGCTGAACGCCGAGTGGTCGTGCGCTCAGCATGTCGTACAGCTCCTGGTCAATCACCTGCTGCTGTTGCAGCAGACGCAGCACCAGGTTACGACGTTCCAGCGCCAGTTTCGGGTTACGCCACGGGTTATAAATGGACGCCCCTTTCACCATGCCCACCAGCAGCGCCTGCTGGTCAAGGCTCAGCTCTTCCACCGGACGACCAAAGTAGTACAGACTTGCCAGCGGGAAGCCGCGGATTTCGTTATCCCCGCTCTGACCGAGGTACACCTCGTTCATGTACAGCTCAAGGATACGATCCTGCTGTAACGCGCATCCATCAGTACGGCCATGTACGCTTCGTTGCTTTACGCCAGTAAGAGCGTTCACTGGAGAGGAACAGGTTCTTCACCAGCTGCTGGGTCAGCGTACTCGCCCCCTGCACCGTCCGTCCGGCGGTCAGGTTAGCCAGCACCGCACGGCCAATTGAGTAAAGGCTGATGCCATCATGCTCATAGAAGTGACGGTCTTCGGTTGCCAGCAGGGTATCAACCAGCAGGTCCGGGAAGCCGTTACGGGCAACGAACAGACGTTGTTCGCCGTTCGCCGACGAGAGCATGGTGATCAGACGCGGATCGAGACGGAAGAAACCGAACTGACGGTTGTTATCCATGTTCTCGATGGTGTCCAGACGATCGCCGTCAAAGGTCAGACGCGCACGCACCTGGCCCTCTTTGCTGTCCGGGAAATCAAACGGACGGCGGATCATCTCAATGCTTTTCGCCTGCACGGTAAATTCGCCAGGACGCGTCATTTTCGACACCTGACGATACTGGGTGGCTTCCAGCAGTTTCACCATCTCGTTCTTGCTGATGGACATATCTGGCTCAAGGTTCACCATGCGGCCATACACCGCCGCAGGCAGTTGCCAGACTTTTCCGTCGATACGGCTACGGATCTTCTGATCCAGATAGACGCCGTAAATCGCCATCAGCACAACAAATACAATGAACAGCTTCAGCAGCAGCCAGAACCAGCCGCGCTTGCCCCGAGGCTTACGCCCTTTGCCTTTCCCTTTACGCGGCATCGGTTCTTCATCCTCATAATCGTCTTCATAGTCATCGTCATAGTCCTCATCTCTGAGGCGACGACGGCTTACCTTTTCTTTCGCCGGACGCGTTGGTTTTCCCTTACGTCCTATTGGCTCGCGGTCATTCCCCGCCATGCTTTTTCTCCGCAACTTTCAGGCGCAAGGGCCCGATTCTCTTTTCTTCCACTGGCCTGTGAAAGAAGAAATCTCTCAAAGTAAACAGCAAGACCTTCCAGACAGGAACGTCTTTAGTATTTTCTCCCGCACCCTGCGGGTGAGGGCATCAAGCCGCACGTTCCCAGCCACCCCCGTCACGAATACTTCTTCGTCCGTCGTGTCGGTGCCGTATTTGCCGGATCGTCCGGCCAGACATGTTTGGGATACCGCCCCTTCATCTCTTTTTGCACGTCACGGTAGCTCCCCGCCCAGAATGCCCCCAGGTCGCGGGTAATCTGTAACGGGCGATGGGCTGGCGACAACAGCTCCAGCACCAGAGAGACGCGCCCTTGCGCCACAGAAGGCGTGGTGGCCTCTCCAAACATTTCCTGCATACGTACCGCCAGCGCCGGAGGATTATCCTCGTGATAACGAATGGCAATCCGGCTTCCGGTCGGCACAGTGTAATGCCCTGGCAGTTCACTATCCAGACGTTGACGTAATGACCAGTCCAGTAAATTCTGTAACGCGACCTTAACATCAAGCGCTTTTAGCGCACGCAGCGAGTGTACACCGTGCATTTGCGGCAGCAGCCAGCGTTCCAGCGAGCCCAACAATGTCTCATCATCGACCGCGGGCCAGTCATACTCCGGTAGCCAGCGTGCGGCACAGTGAAGACGAATACGGTACTGTTCTGCCTCTGGCGTCCAGTTCAACACCCCTAACCCTTTGTCCCGGATGCCGTTCAGCATGGCCAGATGCAGCACCTCTTCCGACGGTTTTGCCAGCGGCGTGGTGCCGAGGATCAGTTTACCTGTCTGGCTGCGACGAAACGCCTTCAGCGTGCCCTGAGCCTCATCCCATTCCACGGTATCGGATTGCTGGACCAACTGCGGACAGGCACGCGTCAGGGCGTCAATATCCACCGCGATAGCCTGTAAAATACGCGCGTCCGGGGAGTGGCTACCCTGTAACAGTAACGGCGCAATCAGCCATTCGTGACGCGTCATGGCGTCATCGCTGTCCAGCATCGCACCCATGCCATTGGCCAGTTGATATCGCCCGTCCAGACCGCGACGACGTGCGATCCTGTCGGGAAACGCCTGCGCTAACAGAGGCGCGATAGCCGCGCTGTCTGGCGACCCGGCTTTGCCGTTAAGTCGCCGGCAAAGCTGCTGCGCCCGCTGCTGCCAGTTCCCCTGATTGCGGGAAAAGGCCTGCGCCAGATCGCTGCTGCCACCGCGTGGTGGCTCCTCAAGAATAGCCGCCAGTTTCGCCGCCGTAGCAATTTCATCTTCCCCCTGCGCGGCCACCAGCATCGCCGCCAGGCGAGGGTCATTGCCCAGCGCGGCCATTTTTTGCCCGCGGGATGACAATCGCTCACCATCAAGCGCCCCCAGCGGTTCAGTAAGGTCCGGGCAGCAGCAAGGTTCGCGGCGGGTGGAGGATTAAGCCAGGTTAGCTGTGCCGGATCCGGGCATCCCCACTGCAGAAGATCCATCACCAGCCCCGCCAGATCGCTGTGTAAAATTTCCGGCGTGCTTTGCTGTGCAGCGCGCTCAGCCTGCTCCGCGCTGGTCAAATGCAGGCAGATACCGGCTCAAGACGTCCCGCACGGCCTGCTCGCTGAACCATCGACGCCTGGCTTATGCGCTGCGTCAGCAGTTTAGTCAGCCCGGTGCGCGCGTCAAAGCTCGCCACCCTCTCCTGCGCACTGTCCACCACCAGGCGAATGCTTCTATGGTTAAACTGGTTTCGGCAATATTGGTTGCCAGCACCACCTTACGCTGCCCCGCGGGCGCGGGCAGGATTGCTTTACGCTGATCCGCCAGCGAAAGCGCGCCGTAGAGCGGGCAAAGCAGCACGTCACTTCCCACCCGGGAAGCCAGTTGGTCCTGCACGCGCTGGATCTCGCCTACGCCTGGCAAAAACAGCAATAGCGATCCCGATCCTGGCGGAGCAATTCGGCGGTTGCGATGGCTACCGCGTCGTCAAAACGCTGATGGGCAGGCAATGGTTGATAGCGACGCTCAACGGGAAATGCTCTGCCTTCGGAGGCGATAACCGGCGCGTCGGGCAACGTCTGCTGCAGTCGCTCGTTATCCAGTGTAGCGGACATGATAAGCAACCGGAGGTCGTCGCGTAGCCCTTGCTGAACATCAAGTAACAGCGCCAGTGCCAGATCTGCCTGCAGCTACGCTCGTGGAATTCATCCAGAATCACCAGCCCGACGCCGTTTAACTCCGGATCGTTTTGCAGCATGCGGGTCAGGATCCCTTCGGTCACCACCTCAAGGCGCGTGGACGGGCCAACACAGGTTTCGGCGCGCATACGGTAGCCACCGTCTCGCCCGGCTTTTCACCAAGCAGTTCCGCCAGGCGCTGCGCCACGTTCCGTGCGGCCAGCCTGCGCGGCTCCAGCAGGATAATTTTCCCGCGGACAGTACCCTCTTTAAGGATCTGCAGCGGCAGCCAGGTAGATTTACCTGCGCCCGTCGGGGCGTTAAGTAAAACCTGCGGGGCATGATGTAAGGCAGCAAGAAGCTCAGGAAGGACGACGGCGACCGGCAATGAGGACACTAACAACTCCAGAGGGTTAACATTAGTCGGCGTACATTGTAGCATCGGCGCATACCATTACCGAGTCCCCTGTATGTCTGAGTCGAAACGGCTGTTTTTTGCCATAGAATTGCCCTCCACGCTGCAGCGAAAAATCGTTCGCTGGCGAGCCAGCCATTTTCCCCAGGACGCAGGCCGTCCGATCGCGGCGGCAAACCTGCACCTGACGCTGGCCTTTCTGGGCGATGTCAGCGCCGAAAAACAGCGCGCGCTGGCAGCAATGGCTGGCCGCATTTCTCAGCCGGCGTTTACGCTGCACCTCGACGACGCGGGCCAGTGGCTGCGCTCACGCGTGGTCTGGCTGGGCACGCGCCAGCCGCCCCGCGGGCTTTTACAGCTTGCCAGCATGTTGCGCGCCCAGGCGGCTCGCAGCGGGTGTTACCAGAGTCCGCAGCCGTTTCATCCGCATATCACCCTGCTGCGCGATGCCGGTCAGGCCGTTGCCATTCCGCCACCCGGCTTTCACTGGGACGTTGAGGTCAATACCTTCGCGCTTTACGAATCGGTCTTTACCCAAGGACGCACCCGTTATACGCCGCTACAGCGCTGGTCGCTGGGCGATACCCTAAGGAATTCTGATGAAGTTTAGTCCTGCCCTGCAGCACGCCACGCTGGTTCAACGCTACAAACGCTTTCTCGCTGACGTGATCACCCCCGAAGGTGAACAGCTCACGCTGCACTGCCCGAACACCGGTGCCATGACCGGCTGTGCGACGCCGGGTGACACGGTCTGGTATTCCACTTCAGAAAATACTAAACGCAAATATGCCCATACCTGGGAAATGACCGAGACGCAAAACGGGGCATTTATTTGCGTGAATACCCTGCGCGCCAATCAATTAGTTAAGGAAGCATTGACCCTTGGCACCCTGCCCGAACTGGTGGGGTATGGCACGCATAAAAGTGAAGTTAAATATGGCGATGAAAGCAGCAGAATTGACTTCATGTTACAGGCGGAAGACCGGCCCGAGTGCTATATTGAAGTAAAATCAGTGACGTTAGCGGAACAGGAAAACGGCTACTTCCCGGATGCGGTCACGCTACGGGGGCAGAAGCATCTGCGGGAGCTGATGAGTGTTGCGGCGGCGGGCAAACGCGCCGTATTGCTGTTTGCGGTTTTACATTCAGCCATTGAACGATTTTCTCCAGCCCGCCATATTGATCTCAAATACGCGCAATTGTTGAATGAGGCACAAAAGCAGGGGGTGGAGGTTTTGGCTTATAAAGCGGAACTTTCTGCCGATAATATGACTCTGAGATCCTCTCTTCCCATTGTCTTATAAGGGATTAGACGATTGACTATTAAGTGTTCTGGCCGCGTGCGCAAATACGCTTTTCCTCACAGGCTTGTCAAGTGTTACGTTTAGATAATTGCCATACGGAAAAGCATCTGCTATTTATAGCGACCTGATTTTTCCCCCAACACGGGGATCGATAGTGCGTGTTAAGGAGAAGCAACATGCAAGAAGGGCAAAACCGTAAAACATCGTCCCTGAGTATTCTCGCCATCGCTGGGGTGGAGCCGTATCAAGAGAAGCCGGGCGAAGAGTATATGAACGAAGCCCAGCTGTCGCACTTCAAGCGTATTCTTGAAGCATGGCGTAATCAACTCAGGGATGAAGTCGATCGCACCGTTACTCATATGCAGGATGAAGCTGCTAACTTCCCGGACCCGGTAGACCGTGCCGCTCAGGAAGAAGAGTTCAGCCTCGAACTGCGTAACCGTGACCGCGAACGCAAACTGATCAAAAAGATCGAAAAAACGCTGAAAAAAGTCGAAGACGAAGATTTTGGCTACTGCGAATCCTGCGGTGTTGAAATCGGAATTCGTCGCCTGGAAGCGCGTCCAACCGCCGATCTGTGCATCGACTGTAAAACGCTGGCAGAAATCCGCGAAAAACAGATGGCCGGTTAATACCAGCGCTGTTTACACACTCCAAAGGCGGGAGTTTCTCCCGCCTTGTTACTGTTGATATGTCTGAATCACACTATATTGGGCGCTTCGCGCCATCCCCTTCTGGTGAATTACACTTCGGCTCATTAATTGCCGCCCTCGGCAGCTACCTGCAGGCTCGCGCCCGTCACGGTAAATGGCTGGTCCGCATTGAAGATATTGATCCTCCGCGTGAAGTTCCCGGTGCAGCAGATACCATTCTGCGTCAGCTGGAACATTACGGTCTTCACTGGGACGGTGACGTCCTCTGGCAGTCAAGGCGACATGATGCCTACCGGGAACGCCTGGCGTGGCTCCACGCACAAGGCTCTCCTACTACTGCACCTGCACCCGCGCGCGTATTCAGAGCGTGGGTGGCGTCTATGACGGCCACTGCCGCACGCGCAATAACGGTCCAGAACTGGTCGCCGTGCGCATAAAGCAGCATGTCCCGGTGACGCACTTTACTGATTTACTCTCCGGCGAAATCCATGCGGATGAACGTCTTGCACGCGAAGATTTTATTATCCACCGCCGTGACGGCCTGTTCGCCTATAACCTGGCGGTAGTGGTTGATGACCATTTCCAGGGCGTGACGGAAATTGTGCGCGGGGCTGACCTGGTGGAACCTACCGTGCGACAAATATCGCTCTATCACCAGTTTGGCTGGAACGCGCCGGATTACATTCATCTGCCGCTGGCGGTCAATGAACAGGGCTTTAAACTGTCAAAACAAAATCATGCGCCCGCCCTGCCAGACGGCGATCCGCGCCCTGTTTTGATCGACGCGCTGCGATTTCTCAACCAGAATGTAACCAACGAATGGCAGGATTTGCGAATTGACGAACTGCTGAAAATGGCGATCGCCAACTGGACGCTGACGACCGTGCCAAAAATCCAGCATTCTCAAATGCGTTGCGCTGAGCTATGATTAGCCGCTTTTTTCATAACAAAACACACTACGAGGTGTACTATTTTTACCCGAGTCGCTAATTTTTGCCGTAAAGTGCTAAGCCGCGAAGAGAGCATGGCGAACGACGCTATTGCGCAAAACCGCATGTCGGTTATTCCACGTGAGCAGCACAATATTTCCCGCAAAGATATCAGTGAAAATGCCCTCAAGGTGCTCTATCGTCTGAATAAAGCAGGCTACGAGGCCTATCTCGTTGGCGGTGGGGTGCGTGATTTACTGCTGGGCAAAAAACCAAAAGATTTCGACGTGACGACCAGCGCCACGCCAGAGCAGGTGCGCAAATTATTCCGTAACTGCCGCCTTGTTGGCCGTCGTTTTCGTCTTGCTCACGTCATGTTTGGGCCGGAAATTATTGAAGTGGCGACCTTCCGCGGTCACCACGAAGCGGGCGAATCCGATCGCACCACCTCCCAGCGCGGCCAGAACGGCATGCTGCTGCGGGACAATATCTTCGGTCTATCGAAGAAGATGCCCAGCGTCGCGATTTCACGATCAACAGCCTTTACTACAGCGTGGCAGATTTCACCGTCCGTGATTACGTCGGTGGCATGCAGGACCTGAAAGAGGGTCTGATTCGCCTGATCGGCACGCCGGAAACGCGTTATCGTGAGACCCGGTGCGTATGCTGCGCGCCGTACGTTTCGCCGCCAAACTGTCAATGCGCATCAGCCCGGAAACCGCAGAGCCGATACCGCGTCTGGCGACGCTGATTAACGACGTGCCGCCAGCCCGTCTGTTTGAAGAGGCGCTGAAGCTGCTGCAGGCCGGTTACGGCTACGAAACCTACAAGCTGCTACGCGAATACAGCCTTTTCCAGCCCCTGTTCCCGACCATTACGCGCTGCTTTACCGAAAACGGTGACAGCCCAATGGAACGCATGATTGCGCAGGTGCTGAAGAATACCGATACCCGCATTCACAACGATATGCGTGTGAACCCGGCGTTCCTGTTTGCCGCGATGTTCTGGTATCCGCTGCTGGAAGCGGCGCAGAGAATTGCGCAGGAAAGCGGTCTGGCCTACTACGATGCGTTGCGCTGGCCGCAAATGACGTGCTGGATGAAGCCTGCCGCACGCTCGCCATTCCAAAACGTATTACGACGCTGGTGCGTGATATCTGGCAGCTTCAGCTGCGCATGTCTCGTCGTCAGGGTAAGCGCGCCTGGAAGCTGATGGAACATCCTAAATTCCGCGCCGCGTTCGATTTACTGTCGCTGCGTGCTGAAATTGAACGGAACCAGGAACTGCAGCGTCTGGCGCAGTGGTGGGGCGAATTCCAGGTTTCAGCACCGCCAGAGCAGAAAGATATGCTCGTCGACCTCGATGACGAACCGACGCCGCGTCGTCGCCACCGTCGTCCGCGCAAACGTGCGCCGCGCCGTGAAGGTACGGCATGACCCTGGCGTACATTGCCATCGGCAGCAATCTGGCCTCTCCGCTGGAGCAGGTTAATGCTGCCGTTCAGGCGCTGGGTGAAATCCCACAAAGCCGTATTGTGGCGGTCTCTTCTTTCTACCGGACACCGCCACTGGGGCCACAGGATCAGCCTGATTACCTGAATGCCGCCGTGGTGCTGGACACAGCGCTGGATGCCGACACGCTGCTGGATAATACTCAGCGAATCGAACTGCAGCAGGGCCGCGTACGCAAAGCCGAACGCTGGGGGCCGCGCACCCTCGATCTCGACATTATGCTGTTTGGCCATGAGGTGATTAACACCCCCCGTCTCACCGTTCCGCACTACGACATGAAAAATCGCGGCTTTATGCTCTGGCCGCTGTTCGACGTTGCCCCTGACCTCATCTTCCCTGACGGCCTCTCGCTGAAGGCAGTGCTGGATAGCCTCGACGCAGAAAAACCAGCCCGCTGGTGATCCGCGTTTTTACCGGTTAACCCTCACGGAATTGTGGTTAATCGGTTGCCTAAAATCATTGTTCCCTCAAATGTTACTGTTAGAATGCGCAAAGATTCGCTTTTGGGCTATCAGGAAACAGTATGAAACCAACCACCATCTCCTTACTGCAGAAATGCAAACAGGAAAAGAGACGCTTCGCCACCATACTGCGTATGACTACAGCTTCGCTAAGCTTTTTGCCGAAGAGGGTATCACTGTCATGCTGGTCGGAGATTCGTTAGGGATGACGGTACAAGGCCATGATTCCACCTGCCGGTGACGGTCGAAGATATTGCCTACATACCCGTGCCGTGCGCCGCGGAGCACCTGCCTGTCTGCTGCTTTCCGATCTGCCTTTTATGGCCTACGCGACGCCAGAGCAAGCGTTCGAGAATGCGGCAACCGTCATGCGTGCCGGGGCCAATATGGTCAAAATCGAAGGCGGAGCCTGGCTTGCAGAGACCGTGAAAATGCTCACCGAACGTGCCGTGCCGGTCTGCGGCCACCTGGGTCTGACGCCGCAATCCGTCAATATTTTTGGCGGCTATAAGGTGCAGGGCCGCGGTGACGCGGCACAGACACTTTTTGAGGATGCCCTGGCGCTGGAAGCCGCTGGCGCACAGCTGCTGGTGCTGGAGTGTGTGCCGGTTGAACTGGCAAAACGCATCACCGAGGCGCTGTCGATTCCGGTGATTGGCATTGGCGCAGGCAACGTTACCGACGGTCAGATTTTAGTGATGCACGACGCTTTTGGTATTACCGGCGGTCATATCCCTAAATTCGCCAAAAATTTCCTGGCAGAAGCAGGCGACATGCGTGCTGCTGTGCGGCAGTATATTGCCGACGTTGAATCCGGTGTTTACCCGGGTGAAGAACACAGTTTCCATTAAGGAGTCTTGTTGTGCTAATCATTGAAACCCTGCCGCTGCTTCGCCAGCATATCCGTCGTGCACGTCAGGAAGGTAAACGTATCGCACTGGTTCCCACGATGGGTAACCTGCATGACGGCCATATGAAGCTTGTTGATGAAGCCAGAGCGCGTGCAGATATCGTGGTGGTCAGTATCTTCGTGAACCCCATGCAGTTTGACCGTGCCGACGACCTGGCGCGCTATCCGCGCACCCTGCAGGAAGATTGCGAAAAACTCAAAAAACGCCACGCCGACATTGTCTTCTCTCCGGCACCTGCAGACGTCTACCCGCAGGGGACCGAGGACGCGACCTACGTGGACGTGCCGGGCATTTCAACCATGCTGGAAGGCGCCAGCCGTCCGGGCCATTTCCGCGGCGTTTCAACCATCGTCAGCAAGCTGTTTAACCTGGTGCAGCCCGACGTTGCCTGCTTCGGTGAGAAGGACTTCCAGCAGCTGGCGTTGATCCGTAAGATGGTCGCCGACATGGGTTATGATATTGAGATCGTGGGCGTGCCGATTGTGCGCGCCAAAGACGGTCTGGCGCTCAGTTCCCGTAACGGGTACCTTACCGCGGATGAGCGTAAAATCGCGCCGGGATTGAGCAAGGTCATGAATACCATGGCGGAACAGCTTGTGGCTAAAGAGCTGAGCGCAGAAGAGATCGTTGCCCTCGCCGAACAGGCGCTGAACGACAAAGGCTTCCGCGCTGACGATATCCAAATCCGTGATGCCGATACGCTGCTTGAGCTGACCGATACCAGCAAGCGCGCGGTGCTTCTGGTGGCTGCATGGCTCGGTCAGGCACGCCTTATCGACAATAAAGTGGTTGAGCTGGCATAACTCTCTACCTCCCCTCGTTCGCGGGGGGTTAACGCATGATGATTAAAGGTAAACGTAATGATTCGCAAAATGCTGCACGGTAAGCTTCACCGTGTAAAAGTCACTCAGGCCGACCTGCACTATGAAGGCTCCTGCGCCATTGATCAGGATTTTCTTGATGCAGCGGGCATCCTTGAAAACGAAGCCATTGATATCTGGAACGTGAATAACGGTAAGCGCTTCTCTACCTATGCGATCGCGGCGGAACGCGGCTCCAGAATTATCTCCGTGAATGGCGCTGCCGCTCACTGTGCCGACGTCGGTGATATCGTCATCATCGCCAGCTTCGTGATGATGTCTGACGAAGAAGCCGTCGCTGGCAGCCAAAAGTGGCGTACTTCGAAGGCGACAACGAAATGAAACGCACTGCGAAAGCCATTCCGGTCCAGGTTGCCTGATATCCTGAAGGCTGTGAACCGTTCACAGCCTTCTCTCACCTCATCCCTGCGGCTGATTACTGATAAGCCGCGACATCGTCTCCAGCGAATCCGTCCTTAAAATATACAGTCGCTTAAGCAGGAACGGATTGTCCCCGGGCTTCACTTTGCCTTTTACCGTTGTCACCGCCAGGTGGAACCCTGCGTCATTCGCTGCTTTTACCGCTTTGTCGTCATAGGCGCCAAACGGATAAGAGAGATAGAGCACGTGCGGGTTAAATTGCGCCAGCGCCCGGCGTGAACGCGCGAAATCGAACAAAATCACGTGATGGCTACGGCTCAGTAAGATCGGGTGTTTATTGCCGTCCACCCGATGCAAGAAGTGGGTATGAGACTGGATATCAAACACATCCTGGATCTGCTCAAGCTCAGAGACACTCATAAACTGCAGGTATTTCGGCGCCACTTCTGCGGATGACGTTTTATACGCGACGAGATGATAAACGCCGTCGCCTTGAATCCATACGCTTTGAGGACGGGATACGCATAGCGGCTCACCGACTTCAGCCCGTCATCAAAGGTGATCACCACAGACTTCGCCGGCAGGTTCATTTTGTTACGCACATACCCTTCAAGCTGAGCCATCGTCAGCGTGGTATAGCCCTGATCGCGAAGCCAGGTCATCTGGTTGCTGAACGCACGCACGCTGGTGGTCGTGGAGGTATGCCGGAAACGGGTGTTCTCCTCATCACGCAGGATATGGTGATAGGTCAGGACCGGGATGCCGTTATCTTCCTGCGCATCCAGCTGCTGATCCACGCCAGACGATTGCCGATGCGGATCTGATACCAGTCTGGTTCAGACGGTCTTTAAGTTTATTCAGAATGGGGTAGCGAAGGTTAGCACTCATCGTGCCGAATGGGGCGCTTCCGCTGCTGGGGGCGTTAAAGACAGGCGTGTCTTTCCAGGTTATCAGGTTCTGGTTACTCAGCGGTTTATTCAAATCACCAAGCTGTCCTCCACGCGCTGTTTGCCCTGCACGTCTTCCAGGTGCTCTTTATCAATAAAGACCCGTGCCGAAGCCAAAACGAAACTCGTAGTAATCAGCGGATGTGGGGACAACGGCCAGGATTTGCCCGGCACGGATATTGCCGACATTGACCACATTGTTACCTACTTGCGCCCAGATAGCCGCATCTTCGGTGGTTTGCATATATCGGGCGGGAAGCCCTTGCTGAGCAATCAGGCTGGCAGATGCGCCGCCGGAAACCAGCAGCAACAGAAGGAACACAACGCGCATGAACATGGAATATTAATCGACACGAAAAATCAGCCACCATTGTAACAAAAGCAGCATCAATACCAATGTTTAATTCTTATACAAATCATGGAGCAAGACAAAGGGAGGATTTTTGCTGCTGATGCCACAGGCTGCTGACGCCGGCCACTTTTTTGTCGACGATCGCATGACGGAATTCAGCGCTGCTTAAGGTTTCCCGGAAGGGATACATGGATTCCAGCAGCAAAAAGTTAATGCCTGATATCACTTCACAGTTGTCGTGCTTGTGGCTCAACAATGCCGCAGAGCGATAAGGTGCCGCGCCGGATTTATCGGTCAGGAAGATGACGCCGTCACCGGTGTCGGTTTCATGCAGGGCATCGCACATCATGCGGCTGAGCATGTTGGTGCTCAATCCACGCCAGTAGTTAACCGCACGGCATTGCGCCAGCGGACCAAATCTGGCCACCAGTTTATCCAGCATATCCTGCGCCTGTTCATCATGGCAGGCGATCACCCATCCCAGCATCACTCTCTCCTTAGCAGGCAAGTAGTTTAGCGGAGTGAAGGTTAGCGTACGGTGATAACAATCAAAGAAAAGCGCCCGGCAAACAGAATGTCGCCGGGCGGGAGATTAGCTGCGCAGACCGCGTCCACGCTGAATCAGAGACCAGCACAGCAGGTAGAAGGCGATAATAAACACCACCAGCACCGCAACCGTAGTAATCAGTGGCACATCCGTAATGCCGAGGAAACCAAAGCGGAAGCCGCTGATCATATAAACAATCGGGTTCAGGTGTGACAGCGCCTGCCAGAACGGCGGCAGCAGCGTCAGGGAGTAGAACACCCCGCCAAGATAGGTCAGTGGCGTCAGCACAAAGGTCGGGATCAGGCTGATATCATCGAACGTTTTAGCAAACACCGCGTTCAGCAGACCGGCCAGCGAGAACAAGATGGCTGTCAACAGTAACGTGAGCGCCACGAACAGCCATGAATGCACCTGGAACGGCACAAAGAACAGGGAGATCGCCGTCACCAGAATCCCCACGCAGAGACCGCGCGCCACGCCGCCGCCCACATAACCCGCAATGATCACATGCTTGGTACCGGCGCGACCAGCAGCTCTTCAATGTTACGCTGGAACTTGGCGCTAAAGAATGACGATGCCACGTTAGCATAGGCGTTGGTGATCACCGCCATCATGATCAGGCCCGGCACAATAAACTGCATATAGGTAAAGCCGTGCATTTCACCAATGCGGGAACCGATGAGGTTACCGAAGATGATGAAGTAGAGCGTCATGGTGATCACCGGCGGTACCAGAGTTTGCACCCAGATACGCATAAAGCGGTTAATCTCTTTCGCCCAGATGCTTTTCAGCGCGACCCAGTAAAGATGCGTCATGCCTTGTCTCCTTGTTTATCCTGCACCAGAGAGACAAACAGCTCTTCCAGTCGGTTCGCTTTGTTACGCATACTTAATACCTGAACACCCTGCGCGCTCAGCTGTGAGAACACGCTGTTGATGCCCTGCTCGCGCAGCACTTCCACTTCCAGCGTTGAGGTATCCACCAGACGATAGTTATAGCCTTCCAGCGTCGGCAGCGGCTTTTCGCCGCCAGGTCGAGAATGAAGGTTTCGGATTTTAGCTTGGCGAGCAGGCTCTTCATCGAGGTGTTTTCCACCAGCTCACCGTTCTGAATGATGCCGATATTGCGACACAGCATCTCCGCCTCTTCGAGGTAGTGCGTGGTCAAAATAATGGTCGTGCCTTTGTCGTTGAGGTCCTTCAGGAAGCCCCACATTGAACGACGCAGTTCGATATCCACGCCCGCGGTGGGCTCATCAAGGATCAGCAGCTTTGGCTCATGCATCAGCGCACGGGCAATCATCAGACGGCGCTTCATCCCGCCAGACAACATGCGCGCACGTTCATTGCGTTTTTCCCACAGATCGAGCTGTTTGAGGTACTTTTCGCTGCGCTCAACCGCTTCTTTGCGCTCAACACCGTAGTAACCCGCCTGATTAACCACGATTTGCTGCACTGTCTCGAACGGGTTGAAGTTGAACTCCTGCGGTACCAGTCCGAGCTGGCGCTTGGCATTCACCACATCTTTTTGCAGGTCGTAACCAAACACGCTCACCCGGCCGGACGTTTTATTGACCAGAGAACTGATAATGCCAATGGTGGTGGATTTCCCCGCCCCATTCGGCCCCAGAAGCGCGTAGAAATCCCCCGCTTCCACTTTGAGATCTATCCCACGCAGCGCCTGAACGCCGCCTGGATAGGTTTTTTTGAGCTGCTCAAGCTCCAGTGCAATCGCCATGAATTAAACTTACCTTAGGTTCTGACACACGTTGTGTGGTTTCATTAAAAGTCGAGTTACCCTATATTAGCGCAACGCAATCACTCGGTTACAGGTCGCTAACCTCCATGAACGACATAGATACACTCATCAGCAACAATGCACTATGGTCAAAAATGCTGGTGGAGGAAGACCCCGGATTTTTTGGAAAGCTCGCGCAGGCGCAAAACCCACGCTTTCTCTGGATTGGATGTTCCGACAGCCGCGTTCCGGCAGAGCGCCTGACAGGTCTCGAGCCTGGCGAACTGTTTGTGCACCGTAATGTTGCCAACCTGGTGATCCATACCGACCTCAACTGCCTTTCGGTTGTTCAGTACGCCGTTGACGTTCTGGAGGTCGAGCACATCATTATTTGTGGCCACTATGGCTGCGGCGGTGTGCAGGCCGCGATTGAAAATACCGAACTCGGGTTAATCGATAACTGGCTGCTGCATATCCGCGATATCTGGTTCAAACATAGCTCACTGTTGGGTGAAATGCCGCAGGAGCGTCGTCTCGATACCCTTTGCGAGCTGAACGTGATGGAGCAGGTTTATAACCTTGGCCATTCCACCATCATGCAATCGGCGTGGAAACGCGGGCAAAAAGTCTCGATCCACGGCTGGGCCTACGGTATTCACGATGGTCTGCTTCGTAACCTGGAAGTGACCGCCACCAACCGTGAAACGCTGGAGCAGCGCTATCGTTCCGGGATCGCCAACCTGAAGCTTAAGCACGTCAACCATAAATAGCTGCCTGTAAGCGGTTCAGATAAAAACAAAACGGCAACCCGGGTTGCGTTTTTACTGTGTGTTCCCTCGTCAGAGGCAACAGACCGCACGTCACAAACCTTACTCGTCGAGCAGGATCACTTTACCCACATACGGCAGATGGCGGTAACGCTGCGCGTAGTCAATGCCATAGCCACGACGAACTCGTCAGGGATAGAGAAGCCGACAAACTCTACCGGCACCTGCACTTCACGGCGGCTGGGTTTATCCAGCAGGGTGCAGATCGCCAGGGATTTTGGCTCACGCAGGCTCAGGATCTCGCGCACTTTAGAAAGCGTGTTGCCGGAGTCGATGATGTCCTCAACGATCAACACATCTTTGCCACGAATATCTTCATCCAGATCTTTCAGGATTTTCACATCACGGGTTGTGGACATGCCGCTGCCGTAGCTGGAGGCGGTCATAAAATCGACCTCATGGGACACCTGCACTTCACGGCACAGGTCTGCCATGAACATGAAAGAGCCACGTAAAAGACCGACCAGCACCATTTCGCTGCCGCTGTCCTTGTAATGTTCGGTGATTTGACGACCCAGTTCGGCGATACGCGCTTTGATCTCGGCTTCCGGGATCATCACTTCAACAGTATGTTTCATATTACTAACCATATGATTTTAATGAAAATCTCTCAATGCGGATGAATGTTGCTCCGGCATCGATACGCAAGCCAGCCATTATATCAGTAAATGGATACACCTGGCGCATGAGTTATAAAAAGCAAATATTGTGATTCCGATCACACTTGTTAATACCTATAATTAGTTGCTAGCAAATAATTAACAAAACTGACGAGTACACTTTCTATGGCTGAAATAAAAACTCAACAGCCACGTCTACTGGTGACATTAACAGCGCTATTCGCCGCCTTCTGCGGCCTGTATCTGTTAATCGGTGGCGTCTGGCTGGCCGCAATTGGCGGCTCCTGGTACTACCCTATTGCGGGTCTGGTTATGCTTGGCGTAACCGTCCTGTTGTGGCGTAGAAAACAATCCGCGCTATGGCTTTATGCTGCTTTACTCCTCGCAACCATGATCTGGGGCGTCTGGGAAGTCGGTTTCGACTTCTGGGCACTGACGCCGCGCAGTGACATCCTGGTCTTCTTTGGTATCTGGCTGATCCTGCCGTTCGTGTGGCGTCGACTGATTGTTCCTTCAAGCGGTGCCGTTGCGGCGCTGGTGGTTGCCCTGCTGATCAGCGGCGGCATTCTCACCTGGGCCGGTTTTACGACCCGCAGGAGATTAACGGTACGCTGAATGCCGAAACCACCCCAGCTGCGGCTATCTCGCAGGTCGCGGATGGCGACTGGCCAGCTTATGGCCGTAATCAGGAAGGTCAGCGCTACTCCCCGCTCAAGCAGATCAACGCGGACAACGTTAAGAACCTGAAGGAAGCCTGGGTATTCCGTACCGGCGACCTGAAGATGCCAAACGATCCGGGTGAACTGACCAACGAAGTGACGCCGATTAAAGTCGGTAACATGCTTTATCTGTGCACCGCGCACCAACGTCTGTTCGCGCTTGACGCGGCCACCGGTAAAGAGAAATGGCACTTCGATCCACAGCTGAACTCCAACCCGTCGTTCCAGCACATCACCTGCCGTGGCGTCTCTTACCACGAAGCGCGTGCTGATAATGCGAGCCTGAAGTCATTGCCGACTGTCCTCGCCGCATCATGCTGCCGGTAAACGATGGCCGCCTGTTCGCGATCAATGCCGAAACCGGTAAGCTGTGTGAGACCTTTGCCAACAAAGGTATCCTGAATCTGCAGACCAACATGCCGGACACCACGCCGGGTCTGTATGAGCCAACCTCACCGCCGATCATCACCGATAAAACTATCGTGATTGCCGGCTCGGTAACCGATAACTTCTCCACCCGCGAAACCTCTGGCGTTATCCGTGGTTTTGACGTGAACACCGGTAAACTGCTGTGGGCCTTCGACCCGGGCGCGAAAGATCCAAATGCGATCCCATCGGACGAACACACCTTTACCTTTAACTCACCTAACTCCTGGGCACCGGCGGCGTATGACGCGAAGCTGGACCTGGTCTACCTGCCGATGGGCGTCACCACGCCAGATATCTGGGGGGGTAACCGTACGCCTGAGCAAGAGCGTTATGCCAGCTCTATCGTGGCGCTGAACGCGACCACCGGTAAACTGGCCTGGAGCTACCAGACTGTTCACCACGACCTGTGGGATATGGACATGCCGTCCCAGCCAACGCTGGCTGACATTACCGTTAACGGCAAAACCGTTCCGGTGATTTATGCACCCGCGAAAACGGGCAACATCTTTGTGCTGGATCGCAGCAACGGTAAGCTGGTTGTCCCGGCACCCGAAAAACCCGTTCCGCAGGGCGCTGCCAAAGGCGACTATGTCACCAAAACACAGCCGTTCTCTGACCTGAGCTTCCGTCCGAAGAAAGATCTCAGCGGTGCAGACATGTGGGGTGCCACAATGTTTGACCAGCTGGTGTGCCGCGTGATGTTCCATCAGCTGCGCTATGAAGGTATCTTCACGCCACCTTCTGAGCAGGGCACGCTGGTCTTCCCGGGTAACCTGGGCATGTTCGAATGGGGTGGGATCTCCGTTGACCCTAACCGTCAGGTGGCGATTGCCAACCCGATGGCCCTGCCGTTTGTTTCTAAGCTTATTCCACGCGGTCCAGGCAACCCAATGGAGCAGCCTAAAGATGCTAAAGGCAGCGGTACTGAGGCGGGTATTCAGCCGCAGTATGGCGTGCCCTATGGCGTCACGCTGAACCCGTTCCTGTCGCCGTTTGGTCTGCCGTGTAAACAGCCTGCCTGGGGTTATATCTCCGGCCTGGATCTGAAAACTAACCAGATCGTCTGGAAAAAACGTATTGGTACGCCTCAGGACAGCATGCCGTTCCCGATGCCGGTTCCTGTCCCGTTCAATATGGGTATGCCAATGCTGGGTGGTCCAATTTCTACCGCCGGTAACGTGCTGTTCATCGCGGCAACCGCCGATAACTACCTGCGCGCGTACAACATGACCAACGGTGAAAAACTGTGGCAAGGCCGTCTGCCAGCAGGTGGACAGGCAACGCCGATGACCTATGAAGTGAATGGCAAGCAGTACGTTGTCATCTCTGCGGGTGGTCATGGTTCGTTTGGTACGAAGATGGGCGACTACATTGTGGCTTATGCTTTACCCGACGACGCTAAATAATTAACACCGCCAACGGTAAAAAAACGGCAACTTCGGTTGCCGTTTTTATTGCTTATCTCCTGTGGACCGGGGTCTGGGCATCAGGGCACACGATATTAAACCGTGAACCCCAGCATCATGCCCGTATCTTCATGCTCCAGCAGATGGCAGTGCGCCATATAGCAAACGCCTTCGGTGCCTCGTGGTCAAATTTCACCAGCACCTCACTGACGCCACCTTCAACCCTGACGGTGTCTTTCCATCCCGCGCGGTGCGCCTGTGGCGCGTTACCGTTTTCAGAAAGGATGCGGAACTGGGTGCCGTGAATATGGAACGGATGCAGCATCATGTCGCCTTCGCCTGAAATCACCCAGCGTTCAAACTGCCCTTTTGTGGCAGCAAACATTGGCGTGTTCATGTCGAACGCTTTACCGTTGATCATGTTGGCATTGTGGAAATCGAAATCATGGCCACCGTGCCCCATGCCGCCCATTTTACCGTGGTCCATATTCATATGGCCCATCATCTCTCCGTGGTGCATACCCGCCATCGCCTGATTGCCATATTTCGCCATCAGTGCCTGCATGCCCATCATATCGAGCATCGGGTTCATGGACAGTTGCAGCTTGCGTTGGGTCAGGCCCTCGAGAGAAGGTAGCGCCGGGAGCGTGGTCAGGGTATCCGGCAGCATGCCCGAGGCCGTGACCTGCAGCGGCTGGATCTGCAGCACCGGGTGCGGCTTATCAAAGGGTGCAACCGCCATTCCCATCTGACTGACCGGTAGCGTGACCAGGTCAAACGGTTTGCCGTCGCTGATATCCACCAGCACCTCAAAACGCTCCCCCATCAGCATCGGTAGCATATCCACCTTCACCGGTTCAGGCAGCAGCCCCCCGTCGCTTGCGACCACGTACAGAGGGCGTTTATCGCTGGTGGCGAAATTCAGTGAGCGGGCGTTACAGCCGTTGAGCAGGCGTAAGCGCAGCCAGCCTTTCGGTGCCGCATGCTGCGGGTAAATGGCACCGTTGGTCAGCAGGGTGTCGCCAAACCAGCTACCGCCGCGCTCATGACGTCCAGCTGGTAATCAATTTGCCCGTCAGCGGTGAATTTTTGTCCTGCACAATGACCGGCACATCGTCGATGCCCCACTGTTTGGGCAGGCGCAGCAAACGGCTTTCGTCATCTTCAATCAGCACCAGTCCCGCCAGCCCCATCGCCACCTGATGGCCCGTTTTGCCATGCTGATGGGGGTGGAACCAGCAGGTCGCGGCGCGCTGGTCCGGGGTAAAGGTCACGCTTCGCTTACCGCCCGGTTTTATGATGCCCTGCGGCCCCCCATCCACCTCGCCCGGCACTTCCAGTCCGTGCCAGTGCAACGTGGTCTCCTCAGCCAGCGTGTTATGGATATCCACCGTCACCGCTTTCCCTTTACGTAACTGAAGTGCCGGGCCGAGAAGATTGCCGTTATAACCCCACGTTGTCGCGCTGTGGGCGCCAAAGGTCGTTTTACCGGACTGGACAACAAGCTGGATGCGGCTACGGGCATCCGCGGTGAGTAAATCAGGGATCGGTAAGGCAGGTCTGTCGGCCGCAAAAGCGCGCGGCTCCACAGCGGTAAAGCGCTGGCTACGCCAAGCGCAACGGAATATTTTAAAAAATCACGGCGTTGCATGTTCATTTCCTTATTTCCAGCAGGCGATCTTTTGAGCATAAACCCTCCCCTTACCGGAAGGTCAAGTGAAGCGGCAATAATAAAGATCGTCGGCCTGGCATCAAGTATGCTAACGTTAATTTTCCGTGATGCAGTGGTAGAAGCAATGAAGACGTTTTTCAGAACAATTTTGTTCGGTAGCCTGATGGCGATGTGTGCGAACAGTTACGCGCTGAGTGAAAATGAAGCGGAAGATATGGCCGATCTGACGGCAGTTTTTGTCTTTCTGAAAAACGATTGTGGTTACCAGAATTTGCCCAACGGGCAGATTCGTCGCGCACTGGTCTTTTTTGCCCAGCAAAACCAATGGGATCTCAGCAACTACGATAGCTTCGACATGAAGGCGCTCGGCGAAGACAGCTACCGCGATTTAAGCGGTATTGGTATCCCTACCGCCAAAAAATGCAAAGCGCTGGCTCGCGATTCACTCAGCCTGCTCGCCTACGTGAAATAACTTTCCCGACGCCCCCTTGTTGAGCCTATAGCCGTGCAACCACGGTTATAGTTAGCTATCATGTTTCGCTCATTTTTTGTGAGCGTAACGGATGTTAACAAAGGAGGAGTCCGCGTATGGCCGACCACACGTTGTGGCATGAAACACTGCATGACCAGTTTGGTCAGTACTTTGCCGTTGATAACGTGCTCTATCATGAGAAAACCGATCACCAGGATCTGATCATCTTCGAGAATGCCGCCTTTGGCCGCGTGATGGCGCTGGATGGTGTCGTGCAAACGACCGAGCGCGACGAGTTTATCTATCATGAGATGATGACCCACGTTCCGCTGCTGGCACACGGGCATGCGAAGCATGTTTTGATTATCGGTGGTGGTGATGGCGCAATGCTGCGTGAAGTCTCCCGCCATCAATCCATCGAAACCATTACGATGGTGGAAATTGATGCCGGCGTGGTCTCTTTCTGTCGTCAGTACCTGCCGAACCATAACGCCGGTAGCTATGACGATCCGCGCTTCAGTCTGGTCATTGATGATGGGGTTAACTTCGTTAATCAGACGACCCAGACCTTCGACGTTATTATCTCCGACTGTACCGACCCGATCGGTCCCGGCGCATCGCTGTTTACCTCCGATTTCTACGAAGGCTGCAAGCGCTGCCTGAAGCCGGGCGGGATTTTCGTGGCACAAAACGGCGTCTGCTTCCTGCAACAGGATGAAGCCTCGACAGCCACCGCAAGCTAAGCACCTATTTTGGCGATGTCAGCTTCTATCAGGCCGCTATTCCGACGTACTACGGCGGGATCATGACCTTTGCCTGGGCGACAGATAACGACGTACTGCGCCATCTTTCCACCGAAATTATTCAGGCCCGCTTCCACCAGGCCGGTCTTACGTGCCGTTACTACAATCCGGCAGTTCATACCGCAGCGTTTGCCTTACCGCAGTACCTGCAAGACGCATTATCCACTAAGGGGGTGAGCTAATTGAAAAAGCTTAAACTGCATGGCTTTAACAACCTGACCAAAAGCCTGAGTTTTTGTATTTACGATATCTGCTATGCCAAAACAGCGGAAGAACGCGATGGTTACATCGCCTATATCGATGAACTCTACAATGCCAACCGTCTGACCGAGATCCTGTCAGAAACCTGTTCGATTATCGGCGCGAATATCCTGAATATCGCCCGTCAGGATTATGAACCTCAGGGTGCCAGCGTCACGATTCTGGTCAGCGAAGAGCCGGTCGACCCTCAACTTATCGATAAAACAGAACATCCGGGCCCGCTGCCGGAAGTGGTCGTCGCCCATCTTGATAAAAGCCACATCTGCGTGCACACCTACCCGGAAAGCCATCCTGAAGGCGGGCTGTGTACCTTCCGTGCCGATATCGAAGTGTCGACCTGCGGCGTGATCTCCCCGCTGAACGCGCTGAACTATTTAATCCACCAGCTGGAATCCGATATCGTGACGATTGATTATCGCGTGCGAGGCTTTACCCGTGACATTAACGGCATGAAGCACTTTATCGATCACGAGATCAATTCCATTCAGAACTTTATGTCCGACGACATGAAGTCGCTGTATGACATGATGGATGTGAACGTGTATCAGGAAAATATCTTCCATACCAAGATGTTACTTAAGGAGTTCGACCTTAAGCACTACATGTTCCATACCCGACCAGAAGATTTAAGCGAAGAAGAGCGCAAGGCCATTACTGACCTGCTCTGGAAAGAGATGCGCGAAATCTACTACGGCCGCAATATTCCGACCGTGTAAGCCGCGCTGGGAGCAAGGACGCTCCGGTGTGCTATTTCTGTTTCATGAACGCCCGGTACGCCGTCACGACTTGCAAAAAGTCTTCTACGCCGCACAGCGACAGACTCTCTTCATCGTAGTAGCTCATCCCCTCTTCCATCTCATCACCGGAGAATTCAAGCTGGTTGGCACGCACCATCACCTCTTCGCCATCCATCCACAGCGTGTATTCGTGCCCGGCACGTTGCCAGGAGCGTTCACTGCCTTTCACCGTATTTGCCGCCTGTTCAACTTCGTCCAGAAGGGCGAGATTCTCTTTCACCTCTTCGTTGAACCAGTGTCCAACAGCTTCGTGGCCCATCGACATACGCACTTTCACCACTCCGGTGATGTCGCGCAGAAATTCGTAATCCATAGTATTTTCCTCTGCAAAGCCATTACGCTAATTATCGCAGCAGAGAAGAAGAAAAAAAGCGTGGGAGGCAGGAGGAATGAAAATAAAAAGGTGAGAGCAAGACCTTGCGGTCTGATGCCCTCACCCTGTCCCTCTCCACAGGAGAGGGTGCAAACACAAAACCGCCTCCGTGAAGACGGTTTTAGCTGTTTATACTGCCGTCTGGAAGATAACCCCGTCAGCCTTCTCGGTGTACTGAGAGAGCTGGTCGAAGTTCAGATAGCGATAGGTATCTACCGCCGTCTTATCCACCTGAGCCACAAAGGTCTGGTACTCTTCCGGCGTTGGCAGTTTACCAATCAGTGCCGCAACCGCCGCCAGCTCCGCAGAGGCAGATAGACGTTTGCACCGGTACCTAAACGGTTCGGGAAGTTACGGGTAGAGGTGGAAACACCGTCGCACCGTCAGCCACACGCGCCTGGTTACCCATACACAGGGAACAGCCAGGAATTTCGATACGCGCACCGCTCTTACCGAACACGCTGTAGTAGCCCTCTTCGGTCAGCTGAGCCGCATCCATACGGGTTGGCGGAGCCACCCACAGACGCGTTGGCAGCTGGCCTTTGTGGGTATCCAGCAGCTTACCGGCAGCACGGAAGTGGCCGATGTTGGTCATACAGGATCCGATGAACACTTCGTCGATCTTGTCGCCCTGAACGTCTGAAAGCAGACGCGCATCATCCGGATCGTTTGGTGCACACAGGATTGGCTCTTTGATATCCGCCAGATCGATGTCGATCACTGCCGCGTATTCTGCGTCAGCATCGGCTTCCAGCAGCTGTGGATCCGCCAGCCATTTTTCCATGCCCTGGATACGGCGCTCCAGCGTACGACGGTCGCCGTAGCTTCTGCATCATCCACTTCAGCAGCACGATGTTAGAGGTCAGATACTCAATAATCGGTTCTTTGTTCAGCTTGATGGTACAGCCAGCAGCAGAACGCTCCGCGGACGCATCGGTCAGTTCGAATGCCTGCTCGACTTTCAGATCCGGCAGACCTTCAATTTCCAGAATACGGCCAGAGAAGATGTTTTTCTTCCCTTTCTTCTCAACGGTCAGCAGACCCTGTTTGATGGCATACAGAGGGATAGCATGCACGAGGTCACGCAGGGTGATACCCGGCTGCATTTTGCCCTTGAAGCGCACCAGAACCGATTCTGGCATATCCAGCGGCATCACGCCGGTCGCAGCAGCAAACGCCACCAGCCCCGAGCCCGCCGGGAAGGAGATACCGATTGGGAAACGGGTATGGGAATCACCACCGGTACCGACGGTATCAGGCAGCAGCATACGGTTCAGCCAGGAGTGAATAACACCGTCACCCGGACGCAGCGACACACCGCCACGGTTCATGATGAAGTCAGGCAGCGTGTGGTGCGTGGTCACGTCAACCGGCTTCGGATACGCGGCAGTGTGACAGAAGCTCTGCATCACCAGGTCAGAAGAGAAGCCCAGGCACGCCAGGTCTTTCAGTTCATCACGGGTCATTGGGCCAGTGGTGTCCTGAGACCCCACGGAGGTCATCTTCGGTTCGCAGTACGCGCCAGGACGGACACCGGCGACGCCGCAGGCGCGACCCACCATTTTCTGCGCCAGGGAGTAACCACGATTGCTTTCCGCCACATCCTTCGCATGACGGAACACGTCGCTGTGCGGCAGACCCAGCGCTTCACGCGCTTTGGTCGTCAGGCCACGACCGATGATCAGCGGAATACGGCCACCGGCACGCACTTCGTCAATCAGCACGTCGGTTTTCAGCTCAAAACTCGCCAGCAGTTCGTTGGTTTCGTGGTTGCGCACTTCACCTTTGAACGGGTAAACGTCAATCACGTCGCCCATATTCAGGTTAGAGACATCCACTTCGATCGGCAGTGCGCCGCATCTTCCATGGTGTTGAAGAAGATTGGCGCAATTTTGCCGCCCAGCACCAGGCCGCCGCCACGTTTGTTAGGCACATGAGGGATGTCATCGCCCATGAACCACAGTACGGAGTTGGTGGCGGACTTACGGGACGAACCGGTACCCACTACGTCACCGACGTATGCCAGCGGGAAACCTTTTTCCTGCAGGGCTTCGATCTGTTTGATCGGGCCAACGCTGCCCGGCTGATCCGGCTCAATACCTTCACGGGCGTTTTTCAGCATCGCCAGTGCGTGCAGAGGAATATCAGGACGAGACCACGCATCCGGTGCCGGAGAGAGGTCATCGGTGTTAGTTTCACCGGTCACTTTGAAGACGGTAACGGTGATTTTTTCAGCCAGTGCAGGACGGTTCAGGAACCATTCGGCATCGGCCCAGGATTGCATAACCTGTTTCGCGTAGGCGTTGCCGGCTTTGGCTTTTTCTTCCACATCGTAGAAGTTATCGAACATCAGCAGCGTTGAGGAGAGCGCTTTGGCGGCAATCGGTGCCAGCGTGTCGTTATCCAGTGCGTCAATCAGCGGATGAATGTTGTAGCCACCCTGCATGGTACCGAGCAGTTCAATAGCTTTTTCAGGAGTAACCAGTGGGGAGGTTGCTTCGCCTTTGGCGACGGCGGCAAGGAATCCGGCTTTTACGTAGGCAGCTTCATCTACGCCAGGCGGTACACGGTTGATCAACAGATCTAACAGGAATTCTTCTTCGCCCTTAGGCGGGTTCTTCAGCAGCTCGACGAGCGCGGCCATTTGGGTTGCATCTAAAGGTTTGGGTACAATTCCCTCGGCGGCACGTTCTGCTACGTGCTTACGGTATTCTTCTAGCACGACGGTTCTCCTCGCTCTCATTGTCATATGCGGCGGGCGTTCTCTTCACGCTCCTGTGAGACAGCAGTTTGTAGGGTAAATGCCCGATACCGCGTCGGGCAGCATAGCAGGATTTCTGCACAGTGTTAATCCGTTTACAAAAAAGCAACATTAAAAAATTTGCTGAATCGTTAAGCATGGTGTAGCGGCAGGTGCAACGAATTCTGACTGCAAAAACCGTGAGTGCGACCTTCTGAATATTCCGGCGGCATTTCAGCCATCCGATATAATTGTGTAATAAATACTCACACTCTTTATCCGGACGTACCGATGATTCCCCACAAAAGTCAAAAC
>ENA-OQHY01000180-OQHY01000180.1-human-gut-metagenome-genome-assembly--contig:-NODE-180-length-35962-cov-3.667364_pt1 | contig 35962 bp, 44 predicted proteins | sample MGYA00242570_ERZ504733 | MGnify/ENA primary metagenome ERZ504733 (study PRJEB26092, sample SAMD00036219) | human gut metagenome | host: Homo sapiens | study: EMG produced TPA metagenomics assembly of... | reverse complement strand
TTGAAGAATAGGACTGTCCCATATCTCCTGTAACAACACCTTCAGCCAGGAACCATACTGCACGAGAAAGGCTGATCAAGGCCAAGCTCAATGTCTTGTCTGTTCCAGAAGCTCTGGTGTAGGAAGATTACCACACTCTGTCAGCATGATCTCCGCAGGATCACCAGGTGACAGGTAGGTCAGTCCAAATGTGAAAAAGCTGATTCCAAATAATACAATGATGATCTGGAGAAATCTTTTTCCTACTTGTTTCTTTGTCACGTTTTACTCCTTTCCTCATTTGATGCGATTTTAACATTGCCGTTTTAATTTAGTTAGATAAAAGAAACTATTGGATTCTTAATATGCAGAATATGCATGGAATTTTAGAAAATTTGCACGAAAAAAGCCCGTGACGAAATACGGGCACACAAAATAAATATGCTTCCTATCTTCCGTAAGAATCATTTTAAAACAATTGCAAGCAGGTCTCCTGACTTAGGATCCTTACCCTCAGACACCTTCCCGGTCTATTTCTCACGCACTCGACCAGTGGTACTTTGTCTGAGGATTTCCCCTTACAGTGACGGGATCGTACCGGATTTACACCGGTTTCCCTATTAATCCTCTCAGAACTTACAACGGCTGATGTGAAAATCAGCAAATGCTGTCAAATTACTGAAACATTATATGATAAAACTATAGTTTATGTCTATGGAAAAATGTTATATTTTTAGAAAACTCATAAATTTTGTTAAAGATGCTTGAATTGTATATATCCCCCATGGGGGATTTGACAATTGGATTTATCTGATCTGCTAAAAAAACACGGATTTTACCTCGCTATTTTTACAAATAGAATAGCAAATGGTAAAACCCGGTTTTCTTACTGTTTCAATATGATTTCAGACAGAAGCGTTCTGAAAAGGTTGTTTACTATCAGGTCAGAGTCTCCGTGATCGCTGCATATGCGATCATTGGTCCGTCTTCAATAATGTTCAGACTGGCTGTCTGATAAAGTACGACTCCGTTTTCAGTTGCAATAGATGTGTAAAGTAAATTTCCATAGTAATCTCTCAGTTCACCCAATTCTTCTCCCTTAAAGAAGTACTCTCCAGGCTTCTTGGATGGATACCAGCATCCGGTATACGGCGCATATTCATAGACTACATTTTCCAAAAGCATCTGACGGTAATGCTTCAGACCATGACATTTCTTTCCCTGGAGATGAAAAACAAGGTGACGGACGTCTCTTTTATCCTGTTCTACTTCCTCCCAGGTCCAGTAGCTGTGTCCGCCTCTTTCGATGAGAATACTTGGAATCAAGAGAGAAGCATAATTGTAGGCGCCACCTGTGGCGGTTGTGGAACGGACCACATATTTTACGCCGATATGCCGTGCCATATGTAATGATTTCTCTGCTGTCTTTTCATCTACAACCCCTACATAATAAACATAGGGATGAAGCTGTTCGAACCCATCTCCGCTATGCAGGTCGATATAATAATCTGCTATGGAAAAAAGCTTTGTCACTATAGCATAGGCAATACGATCTGCAGCTGTTCCCTCAGGATCTCCGGGGAAAACGCGGTTCAGGTTCTTGCCATCCTCATAGACCAGACTCATGGTGCGATGCTCAAAGCCACTGACATTGACCAGTGGAACGATGATCACATTTCCCTTCAGTTCTTCCGGTTGAAATTCTTTTGCAAGTTCCATTGCCGCCTGGATTCCTACATACTCCGCACTGTGTATTCCCGCTGTGATCAGTATCGTCGGTCCGTCTTTCACTCCGCATATCACAGTTGCCGGCATTGCTATGCCGTATCCTGTGATCTTAATTTTCCCCTGTGCCTTCTCTCCTTTTTCAATCACCCAGTCATCAATTTTGATCATTGGTTGTTTCCCTTTTCCTTTTTTATATTTCCGCACTTTTGACGATAAGTATATCATGCCTAACCGAAATTGTACATATCAGAAAAGCTTTCGTAACCGTTCATTCTGATCCGACGTACAAAAGCTTTTTTCTTGAATGCTATATAATTTATCTTTTTACCAATTCTTTGGTGATTTCTTCCCAGCTGACTCCTTTTTCAACCATGAGTACCATCATATGATAAAGAAAATCTGAAATTTCGTATTTAATTTCTTCTTTATCCGGATTTTTGGCTGCAATGACGATCTCTGTGCATTCTTCACCGACTTTTTTCAAAATCTTGTCGATTCCTTTATCAAAAAGATAATTGGTATAGGAACCTTCCTTTGGATGTTCTTTTCGGTCAGTGATCACATCATACACATTCTGGAACACGTGAAGAGGATTGGTATCATCGTACTCCTTTTTCATCAGCGGTTTGAAGAAACAAGTACGGTTTCCTGTATGGCAGCTGCGCCCACCTGCTCCACTTTGGCAAGGATCGTATCATTATCACAGTCAATGGTAAGAGACTTTACATACTGTACGTGGCCGGATGTCAGACCTTTGGTCCAGAGCTCATTCCGGCTGCGACTCCAGTATGTCATTTTTCCAAGCTTCAATGTTGTGTTAAAAGCAAGCTCATTCATATAGGCCAGCATCAGTACTTCATCCGTCCGGTAATCCTGGACAATAACCGGAACCATTCCGTCACTGTTTAATTTAAAGTCCGACCATGCAATATTACTTTTATATGTGTTTACCGGAATTCCGGCTTCTTCGCAGGTTTCCTTAAATGTATGCAGATCATTTTCAAGACTGCTTACATAAGCACCGCAAAGTCCGGACACAGCTGGTTCTCCTAAAAGCTCCAGAATGTTCTCAGATCTGTTTTCATCGGTATGAAGAACAATGGAAATCTGAGAAATCTCTGCAATTTCATTTTCGACAGTGTCCAAAGCCAGAACAGTGTCTGCATATGTTTCGATCAGATCCTGATTTTCTGTGAATTCTCTCAGATCAGAGATGCTGATCATCATACGCTCTTTTCCAAAGCGCCGGGATACTTCTTCCAGAAGCTTGATATTATTCTCTTTCGAAAAATTCAGTACAACTTTGGCACATCCCGCATAGATCAGCTTTTTTACATCTTCCATACGTTTGATATTTCCCGCTGCGATCACCGGGATCTCAGATACCTGACAGATATCACGGATTTTTCCGATCGCACGGTCATGCTCTGCATCTGCGGAAGAAAAGTCAAATACCAGAAGCTCATCTGCCCCATTGTCACCGTAAAATTTTGCAAGTGTTTCTACATTTCCGTCTCCGAAAAGATTTCTCTGTCCAAATCCTGTTACCGCCTTTTCTGAATGAAGATAAAGGCATGGGATCAACTGTTTGTTCATAAGTGGTCTCCTTCTGTATCAGAGGCTTCCCTTGGTAGAAAGCACGTCTGTGATCCGGGAATCGTACTGTGTTGCTGCATCAAGGGCTTTCGCAAAGCTTTTAAACATGGCCTCTGCCACATGATGGCTGTTTCCTCCGGAAAGAACCTTGATGTGAAGATTCATTGCTGCGGAATAGGATACTGCATAAAAGAATTCCTTTACCATCTCTGTAGCCATATCTCCTATTTTTTCCGTAGAAAACGCTGCATCCCATCCAAGATAAGGTCTTCCGGAAAGATCTACTGCGCAGAGCACAAGCACTTCATCCATAGGAAGGATACAGCTGCCGTAACGTTTGATTCCTTTTTTGTCGCCAACTGCCTCACGGATAGCGTTTCCAAGGACGATCCCTGTATCTTCAATGGTGTGATGATCATCTACATTCAGATCACCGTGGACTCTCAGCGTAAGATCATACAGTCCATGGCGCGTAAAACCGTCCAGCATATGTCAAAAAAGCCAATACCTGTATCAATATCGGAACTTCCTGTTCCATCAATATTCAGTTGCAGACGTATCTGCGTTTCTTTTGTGTTTCTTTCGATCAGTGCTTCTCTTGCCATTATTCGTTCTCCTTGTCCTCTTCCTCAAAACGGACTGCAATGGAATTTGCGTGTGCAGTCAGCTGTTCCGATGTGGCAAACTGGATGATGTCCTTGTGGATCTTTCGGAGTGCTTCCCTGGAATAATATACAATACTGGATTTTTTGATAAAATCATCTACAGAAAGTGCGGAGAAAATTTGGCAGTTCCATTGGTAGGAAGTACATGGTTTGGTCCTGCAAAATAATCTCCAAGGGGTTCAGAGCTGTGCTCTCCGATAAAGATCGCACCTGCATTTCGTACCTTCATCATATCTTCAAAAGGATGCTTTGTGACGATCTCCATATGTTCAGAAGCAATTTCATTGGCAGCCTCAATGGCCTCATCCATATCTTCTGCGATCAGGATATAACCAAAGTTCTCCAGGGATTTCTCAATAATGGCTTTTCTGGAAAGTACCTCAACAAAACCTCTGACTTCTTCATCTACCTGATCTGCAAATTCCTCATTTGTTGTGATCAGGATCGCAGATGCCATCTCATCATGTTCTGCCTGAGAAAGAAGATCTGCTGCAATATAACGAGGATTTGCAGTCTCATCTGCAAGAACGAGGATCTCGCTTGGGCCGGCAATAGAATCAATGCTTACGTATCCATAAACTGCCTTTTTTGCAAGCGCAACAAAAATATTTCCGGGTCCTACGATCTTGTCAACCTTTGGAATACTCTCGGTTCCATATGCAAGTGCTCCGATGGCCTGTGCACCACCCACTTTATAGATTTCATCTGCTCCGGCTTCGTTAGCAGCAACAAGTGTGCTTGGATTTACTTTTCCGTCTTTTCCAGGAGGTGTTGTCATTACAATACGGTCAACACCGGCAACTTTTGCAGGAACGATATTCATCAGCACGGAAGACGGATATACAGCCTTTCCACCGGGAACGTAAACACCTACACAGTTCAGAGCGGTTACCTTCTGACCAAGCATGGTTCCATCTGTTGTGCTTGTGAACCAGCTGTTCTGAAGCTGCTTTTCGTGATAGCTGCGGATATTCACCAATGCTTTTTTGATCACATCGATCAGGGAAGGATCTACCAGCTTGTATGCTTCCTCGATCTCCTCAGGGGTTACACGGATCGTATCCTTTGTAACTTCGACTTTATCAAATTCTCTGGTAAATGCAAATAACGCGGTATCTCCCTCTGCTTTTACTTTGGCAAGGATATTTGCTACTGCATCCTCGTATTTTCCGTAATTATTAGGGCTTCTTTTTAAGAGAGTTTCCAGAATATCTTTTGTAGATTCTTTGGTGAGTTTTACCTTACGCATAATAAATTCTGCCTTCTTTCTGTATTTTGGAGGTTCATCTGTTGTTCAGTTTATTTGATCACACTTCGAAGTTCCGTGATCAGTTTGCGGATCCGTTCATCTTCCATTTTCATGCTGACCTGATTGACTACCATACGTGCAGACAGCGGGCAGACTTCTTCCAGCACCTTCAGGCCATTCTCGCGAAGGGTGCTTCCGGTTTCCACGATATCCACGATAACCTCGGAAAGTCCTACGATCGGTGCAAGCTCGATGGAACCGTTCAGCTTAATGATCTCCACAGTCTGATGCTTTTTGTTATAGAAGTAATCCTTTGCAATATTTGGATATTTTGTAGCTACACGGATCAGCTGATTGTTATTCAGGACTTCTCTGGCGCTTTCAGGGCCACATACGCACATGCGGCATGCTCCAAATCCAAGATCCATAACCTCATATAGCTTTCTTCCTTCTTCCAGAATGGTATCCTTACCTACGATACCGATATCTGCTGCACCATACTCTACATAAGTCGGCACATCCGGACCTTTTGCAAGGAAAAACTTCAGCTTCAGTTCCTCATTGGTAAAGATCAGCTTTCGGGAATCTTTGTCACGCATCTCCTCACATGTAATACCGATCTTCTCAAACATATCCAGTGTTTTGTTGGCCAGACGCCCTTTTGTGAGGGCAAATGTAAGATATCTCATCAGTCCTGCTCCTCCTTTGCCGGGCACAATGCCACTTTTTTACCTTTATTCCGAAGCTCCATTGCTTCCTGGATCGCTTTTTTCAGATTTCCCGGATCATAGGTGATCACAATGGTTTTATCGCCAGCCGGAACGGTCAGCTTCTGTCTGGAAAGCGCGAGCATCAGGTTATCAACCACAATGGCAAATCCAATGGAAGAAGCCGGTTTTCCGAAATGCTTCATCAATTCGTTGTAGCGTCCGCCCTTGATCAGGGGTTCACCGGTTCCATATGTATAAGCCTGGAAAATGATCCCTGTATAATAACGGAACTTACTGAGCATTCCAAAATCAAAAGCAATGTATTTCTCACAGCCGTATACTTTCAGAATCTCATAAATTTCTTCCAGTCGTTTTACTGCAGAAAGTGCTTCCGGATTGGAGGTGAGTTTTTTTGCTTTTTCCAGCACTTCTGCTGAACCGAACATCTGAGGCAGTTCAGCAAAAGCCTTGGAAAGGTTATCGCCTAAATTCTGTTCCTTAAGAAGCTCTTCCACACCAAAATAATTCTTCTGAGAAATCAGCTCACGAAGATGCTCTTCTATCTCCGGCTCCAGATCTGCCTCTGCAAGCAGGGATTTATAATAATCTACCTGGCCTACGCTAACCTGGAATTCGGTAAGTCCTGCTGCCTTCAGACACTCCACAGTCATAGCAAGGATCTCAGCATCTGCTGCTGCAGAATCATCTCCCATATGCTCAACACCCATCTGAGTATTTTCCTTCATCTGACCTCTGTAACTGGAATTGTTGATAAATGTATTTCCGGTATAACAAAGTCTTACAGGTCCCTTTTCCGGATCAAAATAAGTTGCACATGCTCTGGAAACAGACGGTGTAAAGTCAGGTCTGAGAACAAGTGTGTTTCCCTCTCTGTCAAAAAATTTATATAAATCCTTGGATGGGATCGTTCCTACTTCATTGCTGAACACTTCAAAATACTCAAATCCCGGTGTTTCTATATCTTCATATCCATATCTTGAAAACACCTGGTGGAGCTCCTTCTGGAGCCGTTTTTTGCGGCTGCATTCCTCTCCATAAATGTCCCGCACACCTTCAGGTGTATGAAAAATACGCTGCATGTTCATTTCCTCCGTAACACGTTTTGAGATTTTCTGTGTTTCACTTTAATTCGCTACCATGCTACCACAGAAAAACTTAAATTTGATTATATAGGAAACCTTTCCAAAAGTCAATCCCGTAATTGCAGATCTTTCTGGATCCCTTCCAGATAAGGAACCAGAAATCCATTTTTTCCGGAAAGATAAAATTCCTCATCCAGCTCTTCCCGACGAAAACTTTTTCGCCCGCCATCTTCCATCCTTTTCCAGAATTCCTTCAGCTTACGAAGGGTAAGATAATAAAAAACATTATCTGCGCTGAAATAGATCAGAAAAAAAGCAATCCCCTTCTGCTTTTCAAACTCATCCATAAATGCTACCTGATGAGGATGAATGTTCGCAAGGGGAAAAGTTTTTACACAGCATTCTTTTGCATCGAAGCAGACAGGGATTCCCTGTACTGCTCCGATATAATCTACGGTACTTTTCTGTTCAAAATATGCCAGCGTGATATGCCGGGAGGTTTTATCCATTTTAACCGGAGTGATCGGCGTCGGGATTTTCTGGATGAGGGCCAGTCCCTTTTCCCTGTACTGCTCATTGGTACGATTGATAAGTTCCTCCAGAGTAGAACCACGAAGTCCTCTGCTGTTCCATGTTGCCATAAAGTCTGCCCTTTAATTTAGAAGTTTGATGGATGGGAAATAACGGATCTCCGCCTTTCCGACGATCTGATCAAACTGTACATATGTATTCTGCCAGTATCGGGAATCCTTGGAATTGTTACGGTTGTCTCCCATCATAAAGTAACAGTTTTCCGGTACTTCGTATGGTCCGAAGCTTCCAAGAGGAGTTTCCGACACAAAGGAATCATCCAGAGGTGTCTCTGAATCATTGATATAAACTTTACCATCTTTGATCTCTACTTTATCTCCGGGAAGACCGATGATACGTTTGATGAACAGCTGGGACTCATCATCCGGATATTTGAAGATCACAATGTCAAAGCGTTCCGGATCTTTCCATTTTTTTGAGATCTCGTGACCAAATACATCCATATTCAGACCATAGGCCAGACGATAGCCAAAGATACGATCTCCAGTCATAATGGTATTTTCCATAGATTCTGACGGGATCTTTGCATTGATCAGTACTACATTGTTGATAACCAGGACTACAACTACCACGATGATGATCATCTTGAGGTAATCCCATATTTCATTCCAGATTTTCATAATAACTCTCCTCCAACTTTTCCTCTTTTAGTGTTCTGAGAAAGATTTCCGGAAGCGGTGCCGTAAAGACCTTCCCGGATAAATATGACAGGCTTCCTTTCATAGATGGAAACTCCATTCGAAAAGAATGAAGCAGCTGTCCTTTCAGTTTTTTATCGGCTTTTCCATATTTGGGATCACCAACAATCGAATGTCCCTCCGAAGCAAGGTGAGCTCGGATCTGATGTGCACGTCCTGTGATCAGTTCAACCTTAAGAAGGGTACGGGTTCCATTGGTACCCAACGGATAATACTTTGTTTCCACTGGAAGGGCATTTTCTTTCTCTTGTTTATAGATGGTTACTTTATTGCTTTTTTTATCTTTTGCCAGATAACCTTTGATATATCTTTCTTCTTTTAAAACTCCCTCCACAAGACAGAGGTAATATTTATGAAGTTCCCTGGACTTGAACATCCCTGAAAGTCCTGCAGACCGGAAAGGCTTTTGCCTGCCGCTATCAGTCCACTGGTATTGCGGTCAAGGCGGTTGCATACGGAAGGACGAAAGGTTCTCAGATCATTCTCTGTAAGAGAGCCATTTTTCAGAAGATAGCCAGTCAGATATTCTACCAGTGAAGGGGTTCCGTCATCAGCAGGCTGAGAAAGCATTCCTGCCGGTTTGTTGATCAACAGGATATTTTCATCCTCGTAAATGATATCCAGAGCATAATGTGCCCGTGGAGCAGAATCATTTCCGCTGAATTTTTCAAATGTTTCATCACTTAAAAACAGTTTTACATGATCTCCTGAAAACAGCTTTTCATTCCCGGTGGCTTTTTTTCCATTGAGCGTGATATTTTTTTTCCTCATCATTTTGTAGAAAAAGCTCTTTGGAGCTTCACGGAGAAGCTTGGCCAAATATTTGTCAAAACGCTGTCCGGCCTCGTTTTCGTTAATGATAAATTCTTTCATTATATAATGCTCCTACAGACAGATTGCCAGGATCGTATGTTTGATCAGTTCTTCCCTGGAAAGATCCGGGTATCGCTCATCCGGCGTGAATTTAATCCCGTTTCTCAAAGATTCTTTGTGCTCATTCATAGAATCCAGACGTTCCAGATAGGGTTTCAGGTCCCTCAGGATCTTTACATCTACTTTATATCCGTTTTTACGGATGATTTTCTGTGACTGCTCTGCAAGGTAGGCGATATCTGCTTTTGGATCACTGGTATAACCCACTACTGTATTTCCGCACACGGCAACAGCGTCCAGATAACCGCTTTTCTCATAAAAAGTCATGTACATTTCATAGGACATGACCAAGTCACCGGCATGCTTGCGGATCTCTTTATAGAGCTTTTCATCCATAGGATGACGTAACAGGATCATGATCAGGCTTACCATGGATTTACATCCTGGCAGACAGCTACTACGGTCAGAACCGTCCAGACTGTCATTCTTGTTCCGTTGACGGCCCACGCCACAAAGAAAATGAGCAGTGGAAGCGAAAATAATCCTGCGGTGATCAGGAGTCTTTCGTTTTTTTTCGCTGTTAAAATAACCGAAATCACCTTTTTTTGTTTTTTCTTTTTCTGGTATCTTTCATGTGCCGAACTCCTTGTCTGTGTTTTTTTGGCTTTTTTATGAAGCTCTCTGGGACGGATGAGACATTTCGGTCCAAAGCCGACCAGATCCATACGTCCGGTCATCTTAAGTCCTTCCAGGACCAGTTCGCGATTTTCCGGATTTTTATACTGCATCAGTGCTCGCTGTATTGCTTTTTCGTGTGGATTTTTCGGCACATATACCTTTTCGCCTGTCAGCGGATGGATTCCTGTGTAATACATACAGGTAGAAAGTGTTGATGGCGTTGGATAAAATCCTGAACCTGCTCCGGCGTAAATCCAAGATCACGGACGTATTCCGCAAGCTTCACGGCTTCCTTCATTGTACACCCGGGATGGGACGACATGAAATACGGAACGGCATATTGCTGCTTACCAGTCCGCGCATTTGCTTTTTCATATTCCTTCAGAAAGCCCTCATAAACCTCGTGCCTGGGTTTGCCCATAAACTTCAGGACTTCATCAGAAACATGCTCCGGTGCTACCCGCAGCTGACCGCTGACGTGATATTTCACAAGCTCATTAAGAAAAGTTTTATCCGGGTCTGCCATCAGATAATCAAACCGAATGCCGGAACGGACAAAAACTTTTTTAACTTTGGGGATATTTCTGACCTTTCTGAGAAGCTGAAGATAATCCTTGTGGTCTACCGTCAGATTCTTACACGGAGAAGGAAACAGGCACTGCCGTTCCTTGCAGACTCCTTTTGTCAGCTGCTTTTTGCAGGAAGGATGACGAAAATCAGCTGTAGGGCCTCCTACATCATGGATATAGCCTTTAAAATCCGGATCCTCCGTCATCTTTTCAGCTTCTTTCAGAATGGAATCGTGACTTCTTGTCTGAAGGATGCGGCCCTGATGAAAAGTCAGCGCACAGAAATTACAGCTTCCAAAGCATCCTCTGTTGCTGGTCAGACTGAATTTGATCTCTTTCAGTGCCGGGATCCCGCCTTCTTTCTGGTACATGGGATGATATCGTCCTGTATAAGGCAGATCGTAAACATCGTCCATTTCCATCTGCGTCAGAGGCTGAGATGGTGGATTCTGTATCACATATCCACGGTTCCCATAAGATTCTGCCAGAGGCTTTGCTGTAAATGGATCCGTGTTTCGGTACTGAATGGCAAAGCTGTCCGCGTAAGCTTTTTTATCGGTCTGTACCTGTTCAAATGACGGAAGGACCACCGGATCGTAAACCCTGCTGATATCGTGGCTTTTAAAAACCGTCCCTGCCACATATGTGATCTCCTGGACCGGAATCCCGCTTTGCAGGCTTCTGCGATCTCCAGGATGGAATGTTCCCCCATTCCATAAGAGATCAGATCCGCACCGGAATCGATCAGAATACTGTGCTTGACCTTATTTTCCCAATAATCGTAATGTGCCATTCTTCGAAGGCTGGCTTCGATCCCGCCAAGAATGATAGGCGTATGTTTATAGGTCTGCCGGATCAGATTGCTGTATACAACAGAAGCCCTGTCCGGTCTTAATCCCATTTTTCCTCCCGGAGAATAGGCATCTGTGCTTCGGTGCTTTTTGGAAACCGTATAATGATTCACCATGGAATCCATGTTTCCTGCTGTAACGAGAAAACCCAGGCGCGGTTCCCCGAACACCTGGATGCTCTCCTTCTTTCGCCAGTCAGGCTGAGGGATCATGCCCACACGATATCCTCTGCTTTCCAGAAGACGTCCAATGATCGCAGATCCAAAAGACGGATGATCCACATAGGCATCTCCTGTCACGTAGACAAAATCTAACTCATCCCAGCCTCTTGACTTCATATCTTCTCTTGTAACTGGTAAAAAATCCTGCATTTATAATTCCTCGTATGTATGTGTATTAGTACTGTCTGCCCTGTGTTCATATGCTGTGATGGACTGCCTGGGCACGATAACCCTCTGCAATGATATCCAGCTGCCTGTGGAAGCGTTCCAGCTGACGCAGATCCTTGGTTTTGAATACCCGCAGGAACTCATCCTGTATTTTGCTGACTTCCCGTTCACTGGAAACACGGTAGAGATTTTCAATATTATTCAAAATATCCTTTACAAGATTGGACTGCATCTGAGATGAATTCTGGGCATCCATGATCTCATTGCGCACAGAAGACATTTCATGATCCAGCGAAATGATCGCATCGGATGCTTTACTAAGACGTTCTGCTACATGAGGAGGCATATCACCTTTGTATTTATACTGAAGGGAATGTTCGATCGTTGCCCAGAAATTCATTGCCATGGTACGGATCTGTATTTCTACCTGAAGCCGTTTCGGCCCATGAATAGTCTCCACTGTATAATAAAGAATCATGTGATAACTCCGGTAACCGCTCTGCTTGATATGCGTCAGATAGTTCTTTTCACTTTTGACTTCCATATCTGTTCTTTTTCGGATGATCGCAGCAACGGTATCGATATCTTCTTCAAACTGACATATGATCCGTACTCCCGCCAGATCTTCCATTTCTGTTTCCAGCTGTTCGATCGGGATATCTTTACGCTGCATTTTCTCCAGGATACTGGAAACGCTTTTTACTCGTCCACTGACTTGTTCAATGGGAGAATAACGATCATTTTCGTGATACTCTTCTATCATATGTTTAAACTTGACTGTCAGTTCTTTGACAGCCAGCTCGTAAGGGCACAAAATACTTCGCCATAACTGTATTTCCATGTTGCTCGCTCCTTATCATCTGCCGCCAGTCTCTTTTTGGTTTTGGTGACAGCGGCATACATTTTTTATTATAACATATGTTTTGAAAAAAAAGGGATTGTTTATCAATTTTTTATTAAAAAAATATAGAATTATTTTCCTTTTGTGTGATGCATCCACAAATCTATATATATGTATAATTCTGTATTTTATGAATATTTTTTATCAGGGCATAAAAATACCCTGGAGAAACCTTACGTCTCTCCAGGGTAAAAGTTCGAACATACTCCGAACGGGATCAGTCTTTCAGATTTTTGAGAACCTGTACAAGATAGTTCCATACTCTTTCTGTGGAAGCAATGCTGAGAACCTCCTCGGATGTATGGATATCCTTCATATCCGGTCCAAGGGATACACAGTCCAGTCCTTCCATTTTTTTATAGAAAAGCCCGCATTCAAGGCCTGCGTGGATCGCTACGACTTCAGGCTTATGTCCGTACATTTCCTCAAAAACTGCAACCATTTTATCTCGTAATGGAGATTCCTTTCTGTACTCCCATGCCGGGTATGCACCCTGTACTTCATAGTCACCACCAAGAAATTCTGTGAGATATTCAATTTTATCAGATAATGCACTGCATGCAGCGTCTACAGAGCTTCTTACACTGGAACTTGCAAAAAGCTCGTCCCTATCCAGACGGAGGATACCGATATTGCTGGAGGTTTCCACCAGGCCTTTGATGGTTCCGCTCATTTTCTGGATTCCGAATGGTACATTCTGCAGATAAAATACGATCTTTTCCTGACTTGTAGGATGAAGAACCTCTGCTGTTGCAGTACCCTTTTCTGTTATTTCAAAAGTAATGTTTTCGTCAGAACCAGTATATTCTTCACGGAGCTGCTCCTGGAGCTCTTTTGCGTAAGCTTTTACCTCAGCAACGGAATCCGTAAGAAATTCTGCGGTGCACTCTCTTGTAATGGCATTGTCTTTCTGCCCGCCTGTAAGAGAAATAAGGCATATTCCGCTTTTTTCTTAAGTCCGTAAAGAAACCGTCCCATAAGTTTATTGGCATTCGCTCTGTTCTTGTCAATCTCGGCACCGGAATGTCCGCCCATAAGTCCACAGACTTGACCCTGTACCTTTTCTCCTTCTCCTTCCTACACGCTGACAGGGATATGGCTGATACCGGAAAGACCGCCGGCACAGCTGATCCAGAGACTTCCCTCCGCTTCAGAATCCAGATTGATAAATCTTCTTCCCTTCAGCACGCTGCAGTCCAGACCGACTGCACCAAGAAGACCAATCTCCTCATCAACCGTGAGCAGTACTTCAAGAGGAGGGTGTGGAATATCTGTACTGTCAAGAAGGGCAAGACCATAAGCAACTGCAATACCATCATCACCGCCAAGAGTTGTTCCGTTGGCTGTGATATAACCATCTTTTACAGAGATGTTCAAACCATCTTTTGTAAAATCATGATCTACATCCGGTCGTTTTTCACATACCATATCCATGTGGCCCTGGATGATCACTGTGGGAGAATTCTCATATCCTGGTGTGCCTGGCTTGTAGATCACTACATTATTCAGCTCATCCTGTACATATCTGAATCCATGATCCTTCGCGAATTCCACAAGGAAATCACTGATCTGTTTTGTATTTCTGGAACCGTGAGGAATCTTGCAGATTTCTTCAAAATAATGAAAAACTCTCTTTGGTTCACAATTTTCTAATACTGGCATAAATTCTGCCTCCTTCTGCTTCATAAATTCATTTGTCTTTTATAATAATCATATACTGTAAAAAAAGCAAGGACCTGTTTTTATGAAACGAAAAATAATCATATTTTTCTATATCTGCCTGTTGTTTTTTCTGCTTTTTCACCCAAAAGAAGCTCTTACCGGAGTAAAAAATGGACTTGGATTGTGGTTGAATATCATGATTCCCACTCTGCTGCCATTTCTGATCCTGACAGGAGCATTATTAAAAACTGGAAATATCCGGAAGCTTCTGAAACCATCTGCTTTCTTCTGGAAAACGTTTTTCGGGCTTTCACCTGCTGGAGCCTATGTTCTGATCCTGGGTCTGTTATGCGGATATCCTATGGGAGCCAAACTGGCACATGATCTGTACATAGACCAGCAGATTTCCCGCAGAGAAGGGGAATATCTTCTTACGTTTAGCTGCAATGCAAGTCCCGCATTTATCATTTCCTATCTTTCCGGGATACTCTTGAAAAATAAGATATCAGCAGTACAGATGATCCTCACTTTTCTGGCGGCAGATCTCTTTTGTATGCTGTTTTTTCGTTTCGTTGTATATCGCGGGCATACCGTGGACTCTGTCTGCGTAAACAAGATAAAAAAAGAGACATACCAACAGGACTCCATAGGAGTCATCCTGGATGTCTCGATCATGGACGGATTTGAAACCATCACACGTCTCGGGGGCTATATTCTCCTCTTCTCACTGATACTCGCCAGTATCAGCTTTTACTGGCCATTTCATGCACAAAGCTGTATGCTGTTCACAGCACCACTGGAACTAACTACCGGGCTGAAACAGATTGCCGGCGCACCGCTGCCATGGAAAAGCAGATACCTTGCTTCTATGCTCCTGACTTCTTTTGGTGGCTTTTGCGTCATGGCTCAGACAAAAAGCGTATTGGAAAACAGTTTGTCACTGATCCCCTACGCTATTTCAAAATGTCTGAACGCCAGTGCGATATTCCTGATCCTAGTTTTCTCCGATATCGTCTAACAGATCTTCGTCTTCTTTTGTTATAGAAGAACTGTCATCATCCTGGAAGGTATTGGAGATTGCCGCTGCCTGAGCAGTCTGTGGTGCAAGCTCCTGACGATTATGATTAACAACCTCAAGGCAGCTCTGCAGAGCATCAATAAATGCTTTATATTTACCACCGGCATCTTCAAGTGTCTGATTCAGGACAGAACCGATATTAGCCATCATATCATCTGTGTATGTGATCGCACTGAGACGAATGCTGTTTGCATCCTGTGTTGCAGAATCAAGAATCTCCTGAGCCTGCTTGTTTGCAGCATTTATGGTCTCATTTGCCTGTGCATATGCTTTCTGCATGATCTCATGCTGTGTAACAAGTTCCTGAGCTTTGGCCTGAGCATCTGCGATCAGACTGTCAGCTTTAGCCTGAGCATCCTCAAGGATCGCATCCTTATTGCTGATGATCTTCTGATAACGTTTGATCTCATCCGGAGTTTTCAGACGAAGTTCACGTAAATACTCCTCAATCTCTTCTTTGTTCACTACGATCTTGGTAGTGGAAAGAGGCTGGAATTTACAGCTGTCCACATACTCTTCAATCTCCTGAATAATCTGTTCAATTCTGCTGCTCATAATACACTCTCCTTATTTCTCTGTTTCTCTTTTTTTCAATTTCTCTTCGACTGCATCCGTAATCTCACGTGGAGCGAATTTGCTCAGATCTCCTCCGAAATTAGCAACTTCTTTCATGATCGTGGAGCTTAAGTATGCATATTCCAGACTGGTTGTAAGAAAAACGGTGTCCACATCCGGTGCCAGAACACGATTAGTCTGGGCCATCTGCAGTTCATATTCAAAATCCGTGACAGCACGAAGCCCTCGAACGATCACCTGGGCATGGTTTTCCCTGGCAAAGTTCACTGACAGGCCCTCGAATGCTTTCACCTCCACATTCGGGATATCTTTTGTCGCCTTTGTTAGTATCTTAACACGTTCTTCTACAGAAAACAACGGACTTTTTGCAGAATTATGCAACTCCCACTATAACCCGGTCAAATGAAATGCTTGCCCGCTTAATGATGTCAAGATGGCCATAGGTTGCCGGGTCAAAGCTTCCCGGGTATACTGCTGTTATCATATGTCTGTCTCTCTTTCATTTTTTTAGGAAAACATGCTTGTTGGTTTTATATTCCTTGGAACGTACCAGATGATATCCAAGGTCCTCTACATAAGAAAAATCCGTATGTAGATCTTCCTCCACAACGATCAGCGTGTTTTCATCTGCAAGAGTGCTGTCAGCCAGATACTCAAGGACTGGTTGTTCCAGATGCTGTTCGTATGGTGCATCCATAAAAATACAGTCAAATGGTTCTCCGCCTTCCAGTGAACGCAGTGCCTGAAGCACATCCATGTTCAGCAGTTTACCACCATCCGTGAGTTTTGTAAATGAAAGATTTTCGCGGATGCAAGTGCATGCTTTGGGATTTTTTTCCACAAATACGGCATACTCGGCTCCACGGCTCAGAGCTTCAATACCGATCGCTCCGCTTCCGGAAAACAGATCCAGAAACCGACAACCAGGTATTTCAGGCTGGAGAATGTTAAAAAGAGTTTCCTTAATACGGTCTGTTGTTGGTCGTGTCTCATTTCCGGGAATGGTTTTTAAGTTTAATCTACGTGCTTTTCCTGCTATGACTCTCATTTCAGATTTAATCTCCAATCCAGATCACCGCGGGCCAGTCCAAGGATCAGAAGTTCCGCAGTGGCAATATTTGTAGCAACCGGAATGTTGTACTGGTCGCAGCGTTTGACAATGCTCATGATATCCGGCTCTACCGGGTCCATCATGACAGGGTTATAAAACAGGATCACCATATCCAGATCCTGACGCTCTACCATCTCCATAAACTGCTTGTCTCCGCCTATACTTCCGGCAAGAAACTTGTGAACGTGAAGACTGGTTGCTTCCTCAATTCTTCTTCCTGTTGTTCCGGTTGCATATACTTCATGTTTGGCAAGGATATTCTTGTATGCAATACAGAAGTCTTCAATCAGAACTTTCTTACTGTTATGCGCAATAATTCCTAAATTCATAATTCACCTCTCCATTCTGCCCTTGGGTTACATCCCTTTTTCCCCTTTATATAGGTAAAATCATATAACTCTGTAACTGATTCTAGCATAACGCCCAAAAAAGTGCAATTTAATTCATGTAAATTCATGAAAATTAATATTTTCCCCGGCGTTATCTCCATATACTCTATTCTTCCCAGCTGTTTCCTGTAGTATAATCAATTTCAATTCCCGGCTGTATGTTATAAACAAAAACATGGAAAAATATCTTCTGGTCTTTAACGGATTCGGCTTCCATTTCCACACCCCGGGCTACCAGTTCATCTCCCTTAAAAAACGGAGTTACACGATACATGCAGGGATTTCCTGTACTGTGCACGTAATCTGCAACCTCATTTTCAAAAGGAAGCATTCCCGTCACATTGAGATATCTGGTTCCTGTGATAAGATTTTTCCTGTTTGCATTCTCTCCAGTCAGCTGATATCCGATAAGATGGCAGCGATTATACAGATACCTGCCATCTACATTTTCATATTTTACAGTATGCCATCCTGTAGGCTTCACCATTCCGATCGCTCCTCGCTCTTCATCAGGCATCAGCTCCGGTGTGATCTTGGATTCTGCATAACCACAGCGCCCCAGGGAATCTAGTTCACTATAAAATTCGTATGCAGGTCCTGCGCTTTTTTCATCAGAAAAAGAGGGTATATTTCCATTGATCTCCACATATGGACTGCCGCTGTATTCCGGAATCTGATCCAGAGAAACAGATTCTGTCTGCCCTCCTGTCTTCGTCTGAGATTGTTTCAGTAATCCTGTCACTGCATCGGAAGCGGATTCCGAAACATCTTCCCAGAGGATCTGCGCATTTTCTTCTATATATGTAAGAAATACCTGTCCGAAGATCCGGCTTTGATCTTTTACCTCTTTCAGGCTCCGCGGCGGCATCCAGCCATTACATACTGCAAGGATGACACATAGGATAATGGCTGTGAGTATTTTTCGCCTGGGCTGTTTTTTTCGTTTATATTTTCGCTTGTATGTAGGATAACGCTTCTTTTTCACGGGCTCCCCTTACTTTTTTGTCTGACAGATATTATATGTGATGCGGAGATTATTATAACCGCAATTCTAGTCAAAAAGCAACCATACATTCGCTTTTTTACTGCGGTATAATTTATGAACGGAAATATTTTTATATGTTAAATTTCCTTTAACTGCCAGTGTATTATTTTATGGTTTTCACATACTAGCAATGTAACAGTAAACCAAATAACAACCAAGGAGGAAATGAATTATGCCAAGTAACACTTCTTCTAACAAAGCAGTTGTACCGGAAGCAAAGGGCGCACTTGACCGTTTCAAATATGAGGTAGCAAACGAGCTGGGTGTTCCGCTTACAGACGGATACAACGGAAACCTGACTTCCAAACAGAACGGATCCGTAGGTGGATATATGGTCAAAAAGATGATCGAAGCACAGGAACGCCAGATGTCCAGCGGCTCCCAGGGCGGCCAGCAGTACTAAATCTGTACGCGCAGGTAGTTTCATTGCTATGCTGAGTTGAGCTAAGCTCATGCAAAAAAGATGCTGTCTGACAGAACTGAAAAACTGCCAGACAACATCTTTTTATTTTATATAAGATCCAAAAGTCTTAAAATCCTATATTCATTTACAGCAATTCCTGTACTTTTCGATATACAACCTCTGCAAATTTCTTATGTCCTGCTGCATTCAGATGTTCCTGATCTGCGTCACAGCAATGTACATAGGATGCTGCCGGAAGGAAACTGATATGACGTTCAGCTGCGATTTTTTCATAAACAGGCTGCAGATTTCTGGAAACGATCACAGACTCTCTGGAAAACTCCTGGTCATATCCTTCCTGCCATACTTTTTCTCCCAGATAGATGGGAGACATGAGAAGGACTTTCGCTCTTGGTGCGTATTCCTGGATCTGATCCAGCAGTCTTGTGATTCCCTTTCCAATTACATCTGCGGATGCTCCAAAAACAGTTTTGCAGTCATTGGTTCCCAGCATTAGAGTGATCACATCCGCCTGGGCATGTGTTTCCAGAAGTGTGGGAAGAAGTGCAGTTCCTTTTCTTCCGTCGCGGAGCGGATCTTCGAAAACCGTTGTTCTTCCGCACAGTCCTTCCTCGATCACGCGATATTCTTCTTTATTCAGTTTTTCCTGGAGAAGGCTTGTCCAGCGTACTCCCCACGGTAGTCTCTCTCTGCTCTCTCCGTCATATCCCCATGTATTGGAATCTCCAAAGCATAATATCTGTTTCATTTTACCATATCCCTATCTGTTTAGTATGCTATTACTTAAATGAATAATAACATGCTATTTGGAATTGGTCAAATATGCAAAAGAAATAGCCTGCTATAGACATTCTCTATAACAGGCCAATATATATCTTTTAAAATACTGTTCGATGAAGATTTTGTTTACAGTCCGATAAATCCTGTAACATCTCCGTTGATCACATAATGTGCACCATTATCTTCGGGTTTAATGTAGATTTTGAGATCTTTCAGTTCAGAAGCTTTTTTGCCCATATCCTCTGTCCAGATCTTTTTGATCCTGTCAGCAACCTCTGAAGTATGTATCTCTTTGCCCCAGTACTGAACATATACTTCTGTCACTGGCTCAGCTTTCTTAGCTGCTGTTGTCTTAGCAGCCGTCCTGGTTGTTGTTTTCTTAGCTGCAGTTGTTTTTCGTGTTGTTGTCTTCTTGGCAGCGGTTTTCTTAGCTGGCTCTTCTGATTTTACAGCTGTTGTTTTCTCTTCAGCAGATTTTACTTCTGCTGTTTTTTCTTCTACTGGTTTCTCAGCGGCAGGTTTTACCTCAGCTGTCTTCTCAGCTGCTTTTGTTTCTACAGAAGCTTTTGCATCGTCTGTCTTCGGTGTCTCAGCCTTAACGGCTTTCTCTTCGGATGCGGTTACTACAGATTTTGCAGGAGTCTCGCTTATTGAAGCCGTTTTTACAGTTGTCTTGGTTGCAGCTTTCTTTGTTCTAGCCATGTTTATAGCCTCCTTACAAGGGATTTGTTAATCTTTTCTCATGCAATACAATACTACGATTTGAAAGTTTTGTAAAGAAAAGTTTCAAAAGTCTATTAGTTAAGGCTGTAATTTACAGCATGTACACGATAAGTTACACTGCTTTTACTATATGTCCAGTTATGACGCAGCAGACAATTATGATGACGTCCGTCCCCATCCAGATTACACTCTATCACTTTAAATGAATCACTGTAAACTTCTGTAACGATAGCCGAATGTCCATTATTATTGATGCGCACATAGTCTCCTACCTGAACATTATTATCATATATTCTCTGAAGGCCTGATACTCTCTGCCCTTCCCAGATATCATAAAATACTTTTCTTGCAAACCCATCACACTGGATAGCCCCGTCAAACTTATTGCAATCATACTCGCCATTACCTGGTATCGGATCAATTCCGCTCTGAGTTCCGTGATGTTTGCATGGAACATCACTGATCGTATCCTGAAATCTTTCAGGAGCTCCGCTGCTGTCCAGATTATCTGTCAGATCTGAATAACTGTTTACAACATGGTTCCAAAATTTCCCATCAGGAAATTTGATTTTTTCATCTTCAATTCTCTGCTGCAGATTTTTCTTTTTAATAACAGTAAGATTAACAATTACCGGCTTCGCTGCATTATAAAACGTTGTACTTTTTGTAGTAACTGTGATCTGCACTTCTCTCTGAATATCGTTTTCTTGCCATTCCTTCAAAGTAACCGTTCCATCAGAAGCTACCGATGCAATAGCACTGTTGCTGCTGGAATAAACCAATGTTGCATTCTGATCTGCTTTTGCCCCGAGATTGAATGCTCCATCATAGATCTTACGTTCCTGCTGCTGTACACAGCTGACAGATGGAGTTCCTTTTACCGTAGTGATCGTCAGTTTCCTGGTTGCCGGAGCATAGGAAGAAGATTTCGCTGCAGTGATCTGGATTGTAACTTTTCCAAGCTTCTTTGCCTTTTTAAAGTTCAAATTACCTTTGGAATCCACAGAAACAATACTGGTATCTAAGGACTTATAAGTAAGTTTCCCACCTTCTGAAGGAACTTTGGCACCAAGAGATTTCATTGTAGTGGAATACGCTATTTTTGCCCCATTCTTTACAGCAGTGGTAATATTCTGTCTTTTCAGCACATTAATCTTAATTGCAATATTCTGTGCCTGATAATGTTTGGTCGCTGCAACTTTTACAGTAACTGTTGCCACTCCCTCTCCATTAAGCATAATCTTGCTATTTTTTACAGATGCAATTTTGCATTAGTGGTTGAATATGTCACTTTTGCAAATTCTTTTTTTCCTGAAACACTGATTTTGTAGGATTTGCCTTTGTCTGTATAAAGTTTTGTAATACTTCCTGGTGTAACTTTTACCGGCTGTTTTGCTTTGCTGATCTTATAAGTTATTTTTTTTGTACCTGTAAAATTGCCCTTTCCTGTGATCTGTAAGGTTGCTGTTCCAGGTTCTTTATTATTAAGATATTTATATGTATAATCTTTTTCATTCTGTAATGAGATCATTCCGGCCGCATTGGCTTTCGGCATATAAATAGAAAATGCGGGAGTTTTTGCCTGTCCATCCCAGGTGTAAATCGTTGTCTTCAAATTAACTTGAACTTTACCGTCAAGACTGCATGCTTTGATGGTAAAATATTTAGAAACAGAATCTTTGTAACTTCCCTTTCCTGTGATTTTTGCAACAGCTTTTGTTCCCGTTTTTGTATTATTAGAATAAGTTACTGTATAATCTGTGCCGCTTTTTAATGTTGTATTTCCAAGTTTAACAGTTACACCTGGCTTCTGCGGACTTCCATTGTAAGTTGCGGTTTTTACAGTTACCTTTGCCGTTTTGATGCTCTTTCTAACTACTGGTTTTGAAGCAACTACCTTTAAAGTGATACATTTACTGTTCGTTGGCATGGTCGTATATTTTTTGCCTGAGCTGTCTGACATGGTAAATGGAAGTTCTATAGAGCACTTCAGGTTCGGGATCGTTTTCAGTGTTTTAAGATTATCCATATAGTACAGCATATATCTTGCATCATTGACGCTAGATGTATTAAACTTACTGAGGTTTAGAGATTCCAGGCTGCTACAGGAGTTAAACATATATCCCATCTTTACCACTTCAGAAGTATTGAAATGCTCACGTCCACAGCTTTTAACGCATAGCAGCGTGAAAACATTCCTTCCATAGATTTTACTTTTGATGTGTTAAATTCAGAAACATCCAGAGAAGTCATTTTTTTAAGCTCGCCAAACATAGAATTCATATCTACTACCTTGGAGGTATCAAAATTTTTAATATTGAGGCTTGTTAAAGACTCATTTCCATAAAACATGAAATACATATTCTGTACATTAGAAGTATTAAAACTGTTCAGATCCAGAGACTTGAGCTTGCTCATAGTACAGAACATTTTGCCCATATCTTCTACATTTGATGTATTAAAGTTTCGTACATTTAACTGTGTAAGACTTTCGCACCGTTCGAACATACCGTTCATATATACAACATTTGCTGTATTGAAATTACTGACATTCAACTGTGTAAGGCTTTCACAGCAATAAAACATCTCCTCCATAGTCGTAACATTCGCTGTATTAAATCTGCTGACGTCCAACTGTTTAAGATTCCGACATTCACGGAACATTCCGCTCATCCTTGTCACTCTGGAAGTATTAAAATTCCGGACATTCAGCTGTGTAAGGCTTTCACAGCCTAAAAACATGCTATTCATATCATTAACTTTTGAAGTATCAAATTTACTGACATCCAGAGTTTTTAATTTACTGCAATTTCGGAACATTCCCTGCATATGAGATACATTTCCGGTTTTCAATGAACCAGTATCCAGCTGTGTAAGGCTTTCACAATCTGAGAACATAAAGGCCATGTCTGTCACCTTACTGAAATCACAGTTTTTAAAAGTGATCCTGGTAAGATTCCTGCATCCCTTAAACATAGCTCTTGTCTTTGTGATTCCGGAAATTTCAACTATGGCTGTTTTAATATCATCCTGCCATTTACTCCAGCCCCTTTCTGCATCCCAATAATAATCTGAGGTATCATAGTCACCGTTTCCTTTTAATGTAAGACATCCGGATGTATCAATTGACCAGGCAATATCTCCGGTGATTCCTCCATCCATCATGCTTGCGGAAGCACTTACAGCATCTTCTTCTCCATCAGAAAAGTCATCACTTTCTGCCATTTCTTCTGTTTCCGGTTCTTCCGAAAGATTTTCAGTGTCCTCCGACATTTCTATATTATCCGCTTCTTCCGGCTCTTCTTCTAATTCCTGTTCTGTGCTATCAGGTAATTCTGCTGCTTCATCGTCTGCTGAGATTCCATCTTCAAAAATATCTTCCTCAGAAAAACTTTCCTCTGGACTGTCAGTCTCCTCATTTACATTTTCCTGGACTGTTTCCGGTTCTGTCTCTGAAGCCATGGTTATCCCTGCATTGCCAAAGATCATAGACCCTGATAAAACGACACACAGAAGTTTTTTGATCATTTTTCTCCTCATCCTGTTTTCTCCCTTTTTCTTTTTATACTAAAACGAAGTTCTGATTCTTCGCTTTGCTCCATCCAATTAGATCCCCAGATTTTCCAGTTCTTCACTTATATACCCTTGAGATGCTCCTTTAAAGCCTTATGCTGAGGCAGGATAAGATCAAAATCCAGTGCCAGGATCTCACCAGCTGCTTCACTTGCATTCTTCAAAATTCCGGCATCATTGTAGATATCACCGATCTTAAATTCCATCAGTCCGCTCTGGCGGATACCGAAAAGATCTCCTGGGCCCCGAAGCTTCAGATCTTCTCCGGCTATATAAAATCCATCATTGGATTCATTGAGGATCTTCAGACGTTTAGAAGTATTTTCTTCATTATTTCCCTGGATAAAAATGCAGTAAGACTGATGCTCTCCACGCCCTACACGGCCCCGAAGCTGATGAAGCTGGGCAAGCCCAAAACGTTCTGCATTTTCTACCATCATGACGGTAGCATTTGGCACATTCACTCCAACCTCCACAACTGTGGTAGATACCAGTACCTGGATCTCGCCGGAAGCAAACGCCTCCATGATCCTGTTTTTCTCTTTTGGCTTCATCTTTCCGTGAAGGATTTCTACTTTGATCTCCCCCGGAAGGATCTCCTGAAGCTTTCTGGCATAATCTGTAACATTCTCTGCCTCCAGCCTTCGCTCTCTTCCACCATAGGACAGATCACATAAGCCTGCCTTCCCATCTGCACCTGCTTTTCAATAAAAGAATACGCCTTGGGACGGTAGGAAGTTCCTACTACGCAATTCTTGATCGGAAGTCTTTTTGCAGGAAGCTCGTCAATGATCGAAATATCCAGATCTCCGTATAAAATGATCGCCAGTGTCCGGGGAATGGGGGTTGCGCTCATAACAAGTACATGAGGCGGATTTCCTCTGGTCGTCAGCGCTTCCCTCTGGCGAACGCCGAATCTGTGCTGCTCATCTGTGATCACAAGCCCCAGATTCTTATATTCCACCTTTTCCTGGATCAGGGCATGAGTTCCGATGATCACATTCACTTCACCGTCTGCAATCTTCTGATAGATCTCACGCTTCTGTCTGGCTGTGGTAGATCCTGTCAGAAGCACCGGATGGCAGGAAGCGATATTCTGTTCTTCCATCAGCCTCAGAAAGCCTTCGTAATGCTGATTTGCCAGAACCTCTGTCGGTACCATCAGCGCACTCTGAAATCCATTCTCTGCTGAAAGTACCATAGCTAAAAATGCGATCACGGTCTTGCCGCTACCAACATCCCCCTGTACAAGCCTGGACATCAGCTTATGACCGCTCAGATCCCGTTCGATCTCATGCCAGACATTCTTCTGGGCTCCGGTCAGGTCATAGGGAAGCCCTTCTATGATCTCCTCGGTTGTCCATACTGGTTTCATTGGAAACGTGTTTGGAGCCTCTTCAGTTTTCTCCTTCAAGAGCTGTATTGCCAGCACAAAAAGCAGAAATTCATCGAATACCAGACGTTTCCTGGCTGTGAGAAGCTCCTGCATATTTTTCGGAAAATGGATAGTCCGGATCGCATAATTGGCATCTGCGAGCTGATAGCGTTCCCGTATCTCCTCCGGCAGATATTCCCCATGGAGAGGCCTTGTATCCAAAATCTGATGGACCAACTTCGTGATCATCTTGTTGGAAAGTCCTTTCGTCAGACCATATACAGGCTGCATACTGTGAATGATCTCCTCATAAGCTGCCGGGGTAAAAATCTCCGGATGTTCCATCTGCGGACGGCCTTTTTTCTGATGATCTTTCCTCTGAGGATAAACACACTGCCCTTTTTGAGTGTTCCCCTCAAATAAGGCGCATTGAACCAGGCAACCGGCAATCGGCCGCTTGCATCTGCCACAGTTGTTGTCAGAACCTGGAGATTGCGTATCTGGTTAATATAAATACCTGTTGCTATAGTGGCACGGATAGAGACTGTTTTGTCCTCCTCTGCTGATGCAATCTCCACAGGCTCCTCATATATATCGTAAGTCCGCGGATAATAACGGAGAAGCTCTTCCGCAGTCGTGATCCCGATCTTCTGGAAAAGCTTCTCTGTTTTCTCACCCACGCCTTTTAATTCACGTAAAGGTGTCTTATCATTCATTTTTTTGCTCTTTATTCTACAGAAATCAGATAGTAGTAAATTGGCTGTCCACCCTGGTTCAGCTCAACCTCGCACTCCGGATATTTCTCGGTAAGAGAATCAGAAAGTGCCTCTGCATCTTCCTCAGATACATCTTCACCATAGTAAACACTGATAATCTCAGATTCCTCGTCAACCATCTCTGCTACCATCTCCTCTGCTACCTGAAGTCGATCTCTGCCTACTGCAAGGATACCTGCATCACCGATTCCATGATATCTCCCTCATGGATTTCCTTGTTATCAATGCGTGTATCACGGACTGCATAAGTAATCTGTCCGGTCTTCACTCTGGAAATCGCATCGGTCATGGAAGCAAGGTTCTCCTCGCCGCCCTTCTCCGGAACAAAGCTGATCATTGCGGAAATTCCCTGTGGGATTGTCTTGGTTGGTACTACAATGATCTCCTTGTCCTCAGTCAGATCTCTTGCCTGGTTAGCTGCAAGGATAATATTCTTGTTATTCGGGAAAATATAAATTGTTTTTGCATTTACTTTCTCAATAGCATTGAGCATGTCTTCAGTACTCGGATTCATAGTCTGGCCGCCTTCGATCAGATAATCTACGCCAAGTTCACGGAAGATCTGAGAAAGTCCCTCACCTACGGATACGGAAATAAATCCATGATCCTTTGGAGGTTCTTTGTTTTCTGCCTGTTCTTTTGCAAGTTTTTCCGCATCTTTGATCAGTTTTTCCTGATGTTCTTCTCTCATATTGTCAATCTTCATACGGGAAAGCTGACCATACGTGAGTGCGCGTTCAAAAGCCTGTCCCGGATGATTGGTGTGCACGTGTACCTTGACAATCTCATCATCAGCCACCAAAACAATGGAATCACCGATGGAATCCAGAAATTCACGGAAACGGTCGATCTCATCCTGTGGAAGCGGTTTTTCAAGAAGGATAATAAACTCTGTACAATATCCAAATTTGATATCTGCCTCTGCCTGAGGAGAAATCTTTGTGATCTTAGGAGCTGCTGCCTCAAACTGGGAATAATCCACTTCTTTTCCATGATATCCGTCGATGGCACCACGGAAACTTCCAGAAGTCCCTGTCCGCCAGAATCCACAACACCTGCTTCTTTCAGGACTGGAAGCATCTCTGGTGTTCTGGCAAGAGTTTCCTCTGCATGCTGAAAGATCCCGTCGAAAAAAGCATCCAGATCTTCTGCAGCATCAGCAAGCTCTGCTGCTCTGTCTGCTGCAGCTCTGGCTACAGTAAGAATGGTTCCCTCTTTTGGTTTCATAACTGCTTTGTATGCAGTTTCAACGCCTCGCTCCATAGCTGCGGCAATGGCAGGTGCATCCAGATCTGTAAGTTTACGCACACCTCTGGTAAATCCACGCAGAAGCTGTGACAGGATAACACCGGAATTACCTCTGGCTCCACGGAGGGAACCGGAAGAAATTGCCTTTGCCAGGGATTCCATATCCGGATCTGTAAGAGCACCTACTTCAGAAGCAGCAGACATGATGGTAAGCGTCATATTGGTTCCTGTATCTCCATCAGGTACAGGAAACACATTCAGTTCATTGATCCACTCTTTCTTCGCTTCCAGATTCTTTGCTCCGGACAGAAACATTCTGGAAAGTATTTTAGCATCTATGGTTTTGTTATTCACCACAAGTTCCTCCTCTAAAACTAATCTATTGCACGCACGCCCTCAACCATAATGTTGATCTTTTCAATCTCCATTCCTGTAAAGGCTTCGACTTTATATTTTACATTGTTGACAAGATTGTCCGCAATAGTACTGATATTCACGCCATATGCTACGATGACATGAAAATTCAGCCGGATCTTGTTATCATCCGTGATCTTAACACTGATACCATGTTTCAGGCTGTCAATACGCAAAAGCTTGACCAGGCCATCCTTCATACTGATAGCTGCCATTCCAATGATGCCAAAACACTCTACCGCCACACTGCCGGCATAAGTCGCAATGACATCCGTATCAATTACAATCTGACCCAATCCGGAATCTATACGTCCATTCATATGGTTACCTCCATTGTTTCATTCAGATTAAATTATATAAAACTATTATAACCTTTTTTTTATAATTACGCAATGATAGAGTTCAACTTGTTTTATCTTATAGAAAAAATCCTTTATTTTCAATGGTTTCCAGTGCTTTTGTATACGGCAACTCTTCGTCTGATTGCGTCTGTTTTCTTTTATTTGTCACAAAAATTGTCAAAATAAAAAGCCATAATACCGGGTGATTTTCTATATTTCAAATCGTTCTAACCTATGCTATACTAAAAGAGCTGTCGAACCTCCAGCAGAAAGGAGGTGGCCACGATGGAAGAAATTCTCACCTCATTCCTTGTCTCCGTTGTAGCAGGCGTAGTTAGCTACTACATATGCAAACGGCTGGACGGTAGACGATAGGCAGCAACAGCCTAAACGGAATAACTCACCGTAACGAGCAAGAAAGCCCCCAGAGCTGCAACTCTGGGGGCTTTCACTTTGCCACTTGGAATCTCACCACATTCCTTAGCTGTTATTATCATATGCTATTACCGGAAAAAAGTCAACTCAAAACGTCACGAAACCATATCTCTGAACATATCTCTGAATCAATCGCATATCCAGAAATGGCTTAAAATCAACACTTTCCAGACTTCACGGTATGAATATATTGCTTTTTTTATGATTACGCAATGATAGAATCCAACTTGTTTTATCTTATAGAAAATTAAGCTCATCCACTCTATTGAAGGGAAACCCCGAATTACGATGGAGCATACTGGCCGATACTATGAAGCCGGTTTTTCCTTTTCGTTTATCTACTTATAATCCTTTTACAAACTCAACTGCATTTTTTATATCTTCTTCATCTGGATGCCCTTTTGCAATTCCACCAACCAGTTTAAATGGACCAAATGTGTCATAACCCTTGCACCCGAATTTTCCTATCACTTTAGAACGCTTCTTGTCCAAAATCTGCTCAATGGATTTATAATTCGCACTTCCACCATAAGTACAGATCAGAAATACCTTTTTGTCATCCGGTAGATTCTTCTCTGCAAATCCCAATAATGACTGATGAAATTTTGAAAAATAGATTCCTGATGCAAACCCAATCATATCATAACTGCTCACATCTGCATTGGGTTGTTTTACAGCATCGATCAAATCGATCTGGCACGCTTCTGCTACACTTTTTACTAATTTTTCTGTATTTCCATGATGTACAGATGCATATACGATTGCTTTTCTCATTTGTTTTCCTTTCTGCCTGCGCCATCAATCAGGTCATAACTCATGTCCAATGTACTCATTGCCACTGCTGTAGGTGGGTCAATTTTCCTCGTTAAAACTGGGTCAGTTTTAAGTATAAATCAACACCAATTCACGCATTCTTTTCCTCAATATTTAATACTTTTTAATGCCAGCCAGTAGCCTTGCCAACCTCATCCGCACAGATAAATCCAAGTATTGCTGCAAGATATCCAATTTTATGATTCATAATGCCAACAACGCATAAAACCAAAATTGCTCTGCACCCAACCCATACTCCATTCGGTCCATGATTATGATTCTTCCGAACTTTAAAAAGTATGTATTGAATCAGCAAAGTACATAAGAAAAATCCAATTCCATAAATCGTTAATTCCAGCATATCTTTAACCTCTTCAAGATATTTCTATACAATATATTCCAAGTTCCTTGTTGGAGCATGTTCTTATTCCAACACTACTTCTTCCCTGCTCATATAATTTCTGTACAATGTGATCAGCTACTTTCTTCTCTATGGCAACTTTATTTAGTCTGCCTTCTGCACGAAATTCATATATCCGTTCATTCTTTTCAATTAACCTGTCTATATATGCCATAAGTCGGTGTCTCATCTGAAAAGAACAACCTTTCTGCACATAATAATTTGCTTTTTTGCTTCTGCATACTGGCAAGCTACTATCTGCTTTGTGATCCCGATTCATTAATTCATCTGTCAGATTAAAATAATCATATACCATGAACTGTTTATTCTGCCCTGTTGCACCTATATCCCAGGTAACATCTACTGATACGGTTCTCCACCAATATCCACAATATTCCATGCATGTGGCACGCACTGTCCGCTTTTTATTGAATCACCGGTTACAACGATACACTTCACATCGACTGCATTTAAAAGAACTTTTACTGCTTTAGCAATCCCTTCGCACTGAGCTTTATGATGTGCAAAAACACCGAGAATATTGTGTGAAGCAATCACTCTGGATACTTTATCCTTATCAGTTCCTTCATAATCGTATTCAACATTCTGACAAATCCAGTCATGCACCCGAAGTTCTTTTTCATAATCATTATATTCCAGCAAATGCAACTGTCCTGCCAGTTCATTTACTACTTTTTCAATTTTACGATTATATTCTTTTACCTTCTCTTTTGTAAAAAAATACTGCGGACATATCGCAAGACGTCCAAACATATCACTGGCAGTGCTACAAGCGGACTGATTCAAGAAATAAATCAATGGATTATCCCTCGTCATCGCCATGAATATACGTTCAAAACTCTCCTGGTTGAATTCTCCACGCACCGGAATTGGAATAATCTCCTGATGTGACATTACACCTTTGTAAAATACCTTATAGATCGCCTGCTCTTGTTTATTCAGTTGATGATAATAATAGCGATCTACAATCATTTTCTGTGACTCCCTTACTCTCCTGTAAAATACACCATAACAACAGTAATATCATCTCCACACCCAAGTTCACTGGTCTCTGTCAGCCAGTTCTTCAGATTTGCCTGTACTGTCTCAGCTCCATGCTCTTGAATCATCTGCAGATAATCCTTACATGTCTTCTGGTACTCTTCATCAGAAGTATAACTGTTTGCAAATCCATCTGTAGAAAGGATATACATATATGGCTCTTCACTTTCCATTTCCCGTCTTCGCACCGATGCCACGGCTTTTCTCCATGCATCTGGTTTTGAAAGGAATGTGTCTCTGTTCCAAGGAATTTCTCCGGTTCTACCAATGGTTCGACTTCTTCTTTTGTCACAACACTGATATCCCCGTCTCCGATCTGGAAAGAAAAGACAAAACTGTCAGTCATCAGCATTCCAAGCAGTGTCGTTCCATACAATGAAAATACGGACGACCACTTGATATTTCCATCTTCATCGGTCATTCCATCTACTTATTTTTATAAAAAGACTGTTTCACTCTTGCCTGCCACTCTTCACATACATCCTGGGCAAACCGCATATCACCTTCCCTGTTAAGGAATGTGATCAAATTTGAAAGCCCGGTTTCATCTTCTCCATAGACTTTCAGATAGTTTTTCATGACTTCATAGAAAGAATTAACAGCAATCATAGAACCTCTGTCACTTCTGGGACATTTGGAACTTCCATGTCCGTCTGCAACTGCAACGATCGCAATTTTGTCTGAAATTTCTACGATTCGTTTATTATCCTGGCAAGGCATTTGGTTTCTTACGTGAGTCGCACCCTTGACGATTCCGTCACATATATAGCGTTTCATCCGACTCCTCCTCTTCTTACCAGACAGCTCCTTCATCGAAATCATCTGGATTTGGAATATTACTCATATCAAGTACCAGTGGTGCCCCATTGTTTGCCGGTGCAAACGGATCATCTGCCGGTGCAGATGTTGCTACAGAAGCTCCTGATGCAGCTGCAGGCGTGGATACGGATGCTGCAGGTGTAGATGCTGCAACCGAATTCATTGGCTTACTTGATGGTGCGGATACCATCGAAGCTGTGGTAGATGCCCACTTAATCATCTTTGCAAGTGCTGTTGCATTATTCGCCTGCAGAACAAGCTCTTTATTTCCAGTAAACTCAATCAGTACTTCATCATCTGCATCCTGTCCAATGGAGATTGCAATCTTGACTGCTTTCCGGAACCACGGTAACTTTTTCAGTTTCTCCATGCTCTTTTTATAATCATCTGTCGGCTGTCCGTCTGAAAGAAGCACAATAACCGGTGGTAATGCTCTCTCCGGCATTGGTGGAATACTTAACTGTGCTGCCAAAAGATCAAATGCTTTTCCAAGTTCTGTCAGTCCATTGGCATCCATATCTTCCCAGCCATAATCCTCTACTGGCACCGGACTGGATGTAATCCAGCTTGCTCCTGATGAGAACTGTAATGCACGGATCAGTAGCTGTGCATTTGGATTATTATCCGCTGCAGAGCGCATTTCCGGTATGCACTCCTGAATCGTGTTATTTACGATTCCAATCTTCTCTCCATACATAGATCCGGAACAATCTACTACCCAAAAGAAATGAATCGGTCTTGTTGCTAACTCTCCACCTGGTCTTTGTAATACTTCCATGGTAAATCCCTCCCACATGTGCTTTTATTATTTTTTCAATCCTTATTTGAACTCCCCTGTTGATTCAGGAAATAAAATCTTTACACCTTTTGCAATTCCAGCTGTCTTTCCTGGAGCAACTGGTATCTGTGTGCCATCTGCTTTCTGATACGTCCAGTTCACCTTGTCCTCATTACGGATTCCCCAGAGTGCTGGGTTCTTTGGATTCTGAACGACAGAACCTACTACGGTATCCATATCAAAATCATCGTAAACATGATGATGTAACAGCTTCGTATTCTGATTTAACAGCACTCGGTTCTTTCCAATGATAATCTTATTTGGTACTTGTACTGTCTTTCCGCAGTTCCAACAAGTATGTGCCACACCCTTTGCTTCCAGATCCTCATCATAAAAAAGCTGTGCACCGCAGGAACATTGTAACATTCCGCTCATCATGTTAGAGAATAACGTCATCCATTCCGGCTCCGTAATACGTTTGCTCGGCTCATTCAGTCCGACTGTAAATGCTCTGGTAAACATCTGACGCAATTTCTCCGGATACAGTGGCCAGTAAATCGTTGCATTATCATGGATTCCTTTCACCGGTCTGTTCGTCTTATTATTCGGATCAAAAATAAATACCGGATCTGTGCCATACAGCTTCACTCTGGCTGCCATATCCATGCAACGAATACTTGCTTCCAGCTTTCCTTCCAGTGGATGATTCACCATAAAAAGATAGAACAACAGCACGGAAAGTGAATATCGGTCTGTATCTTTGGATGGACGTTTCTCACCTCTTACAATCTCCGGTGCCATAAATCCTGGTGTGCCAAGAACTCCGCCCGGCTTACTGTTATCAAAAGATACATTGTCATTGTCGCAAATCAGTACATCTCCATTATCCGGATTAAAGAATAAGTTTCCAAAAGAAATATCCTGATACTTTGCACCCATTGCGTGTAATTTCTGATAGCCTCTGGTCAGATTAAAAGCAGTTCTGCACAACGTATAAAAAGATGGATTCACACGTTTCTTCATCAGATCCACGATACTCTTATAATTCTTTGGTCGAAGAGGCATGATATAACCGTATAGATCATTTTTCGCTGGTACAATCAGCTCCATAGGCCAGAGAAAGCTTTCATCCGGTGAACCTTTCGCAATGATTGTTTCCAGAATCTTTTTCTGACGCTCAGTAGCACTGCCCTTAAAATACCATTTCAGTGCATAATGATTGCCGCTACATTTCACATCATAGACTTCTCCTTGCCCACCGGCTCCCAAGAGACTGACTACCTCATACTTGTTTCCACTCTCTGAAGTGAGAATTGTTCCATTTTTTAATTGTCCTTCCATTATGGTATCTGCCTCCTTTGTTTAATCAACTGCAATACCTGATTTACTACACTTCCATCCGCCACGATCATGCAATAGGATTTATTTCCAAACTGCATTTCACAGGCATCACTATAAGGTGTAATTGCGGTCAAATAACGATAGGTCTTATCAAAGCCCCATTCCTTTGCCTGAAATACAATTCTCTGATTCGTTATGTATAAAATTCCCCGGTGCTGTACAAGTTCTATATGCTCAACTGCTTTACCTCTTCCCGTACTCCATCTGGTTCCCTCAAATAATCCAGGGGCGCTTCCACCCACATGGCGAAACTCTTTTACAGTTTTCTGCTCCAGATTAATTGCTTTGTCAATAAAGTGAATCTTTTCTCCACGTTTCAGGAACAGTTTGTCTGTATTCAAAATAGGAAGTCTGCCTGCAATGATCTCCTGCCTTGCAGCATCCGGCAAAATTGTCGTCACCGTAGGAATTTGATTTCGATTCCCAAATAGTGCATCAAAAAGTCCCATCTTCTCACCTCTTTACCCAGTCAATATACCGTAAATCTTCTCTTTCGTTGTCGCATAGCAGGCGACAATCTGAAACTCATGCTATACCAGCTGATATTTAAATTTGTTCTTTCTTGCATATTCTTCTGCATAAGACCCAAAAGAACATTGAATAATAAACTGCTTGTCTGTATTGGTAAAGGCATCTTGCCCGATCTGCTTTACACTGTCCGGAATTACAATGAAATCCAAAGAACTACAGCCGAAAAATGCACGTTCACCGATTGCTCCCAGTTTTTCATGTAATTCCACTTTTTTCAGATTCGTACAGCCTTCAAACATACGATCTGGGATTCTACCTATATTCTCAGGAATTGTCACTCTCTCCATAGACTGACAGTCTGCCAGCAATCCATCGCCTAACCAGAACACACTCTTAGGAATCTCAATTGTCCGCAAGCCTGTTCCTCTCAACGCACCATTACCAATTGTCTTTAATGCCATAGGCAATGAGATTGATTTGAGACTGCTACAGTTTTCAAAGGCTGAATCTTCAATCTCCTCGATACTAATCGGCAATACCACTTGATGTAGTTTGTTACATCCAGAAAAAGCATTCCGTCCAATATACGCTATTCCTTCTGTCAGAATGGCTTCCTCTGTCGGAGAATTACTGAAGCTGTCATCTGCAATCTCCACTACCGGTGTATTCCCAGATCTGTTCTGAAAAATAATCGTTTTATTCTTATCCCCACAGAATCCGGTCACTGCAAGACCTTTTCCCCTGCGGCTTTTTTCATATGTAAAAAGATCCCCATAAGATCTGCCAGAAGATGACTGTTCTCCCTGAATCGCCGGTCCGCTTCCCTGCTTCTGAATGGAAATGTCACAGACTTTTCCCAGCACTTTTCCTCCATAACAGGAACACCACACTGATACAATCCAGTCTGCATTGACACGGCTCATGCCAAAATCGTCCATAAGCTGCTTCACATATCGGAATGCAAAGGTATTATTGATATGGGATGCACTCTGAATATCCTGTGCAATTCCCATGTTATATGCCATCAACAGTAAATTGACATTCTTCGCCTGATCTGGAAATAAGTCCTTTACCAATGCAGTAAATTTCTTTCTATCATCTAGAGATGCCTGGTATCTCGTAAGCATCTCTTCAAAATCCTGTTCAAAAATAACCCATCACCTTCTTATCTGCTATTGTACGATGCTCAAATCTTATTCTACACCAAGCGCTTTAAATACTGCTTCTTCTGCGGAAGAATAGAAAATCAAGCTAAATGCACCAACCAAATCTGATGGTACAGTTCCCAGATCTCCTGCTGACGTAATTGGAAGTAATACCTTCTTTGCTCCACTGTCCAAACATACTTGCAGGGTACTTGCCAGCTCATCCACTTTAATCAAAGTTCCACCGATACTGATCTCACCTAAAATTGCAAGACTGTTCAATGGTGTCTTTCCAAGTGCTGCGGAACAGATTGCAATTAACGTCGGCAGTGCCAGGTTTCCTGTCATTCCAATGCCCTGCATATCCTGATAGTTAATGATATAGTCCTTTGTAGTAGTACTGATCTGACCGGAAATACGATTACCATTGGCTTTCAGATAATTAAATGCTGTATTGGTTGCTTCTTTCGGTTCTTTTCCTGATCCAATGCCAGTACAGGTCAGCTTTCCATTACCAGGCATCATCTGTGTTTCCAGCATATA
>ENA-OQHY01000177-OQHY01000177.1-human-gut-metagenome-genome-assembly--contig:-NODE-177-length-36423-cov-12.265842_pt1 | contig 36423 bp, 36 predicted proteins | sample MGYA00242570_ERZ504733 | MGnify/ENA primary metagenome ERZ504733 (study PRJEB26092, sample SAMD00036219) | human gut metagenome | host: Homo sapiens | study: EMG produced TPA metagenomics assembly of... | reverse complement strand
GTTTATCTGAAACGTTGTAAAAAACAGTTACTGTTCGCTCCGTTCTCAGTAACAAAAATATTAAAATAAATTTAAAATTAAATTTAAAATAACTTGCATTCCATGGGACGATATGTTATACTCATAAAGCTGTTTAATAGTAAATTCGTCAAATGAATACGAATAGAAAATAGAATCTTTACAGAGAGGTGAAAATCATGAGAGAAGGAATCCATCCTAATTATTATCAGGCAACTGTAACCTGCAACTGTGGTAACACATTCGTAACAGGATCTACAAAACAGGACATCCACGTAGAAATCTGCTCTAAATGTCATCCATTCTATACAGGTCAGCAGAAAGCAGCTCAGGCTCGTGGACGTATCGATAAGTTTAATAAGAAATACGGCCTGAACAAATAATCAGAATATAGTAAGAATTGAGAAGGTTGAGGTTGGGAAATCTCAGCCTTTCTTGTTTCTTTGGGAGAAATATAATGAAATCATCGAACATCGGCGGTCAGGCTGTAATGGAAGGCATTATGATGCGCCATAAGGATAAATATTCCATTGCTGTCCGAAGACCGGACAATGAGATTGAATTAAAAGTAGAAGATTACAAATGTGTATTCGGAAATGCAAAATTTCTCAAATATCCACTGATCCGAGGTGTGGTAAGCTTCGTGGATTCTCTGGTGGTCGGCACAAAATGTCTGATGTATTCAGCGGAGATCGCAGGGGATGAGGAGGACGAAGAGGATAAGCAGAAGAATGCTGCTCTTTCAGAAGAGGAGCTTGCTGCAAAAAAGGCAAAAGAAGATAAGCAGTTCAAATGGCTGTTATATGTGACAGTTGCTGTCTCGATCGTGGTATCAGTTGCCGCCTTTATGTTGCTGCCATACGCCCTTGCAAGTCTTTGCAGAAGTTGGCGCTTCGGAATTTGCAGTTACAATAGTTGAGGCATTTGTAAAGCTTGCATTGTTTATGGGATATATGCTTCTGATTTCCAGAATGAAGGATATTCAGAGAACATTTATGTATCATGGAGCAGAGCATAAGTGCATTAACTGTGTGGAACATGGACTGCCGCTTACGGTGGATAATGTTCTTGCAAGCTCCAGACTGCATAAGAGATGTGGAACCAGTTTTCTGTTTCTGGTTATGCTGGTCAGCATTTTTCTGCATTTTATTTTTGTATTGGTTCCATTTTACTGGGTGAGACTGTTTGGAAGACTTCTTATGGTGCCGGTTGTAGCAGGAATATCTTTTGAGATTATTCAGTGGGCTGGAAGATCAGACAGCAAACTTGCTGACTTTTTCAGTAAACCGGGTCTGGCAATGCAGAAACTTACAACTAAGGAACCGACAGCAGATATGGCAGAGGTTGCAATCAGGGCTGTAGAGGCGGTTTTTGACTGGAAAGCATATCTGAAGGAAGAATTTGGAGTTGAAGCAGAACAATGAACGGAGAAACTCTGACAGGATTATTAAAAAAAGGACAGATGATCCTTGCACAGGCGGGGATTAAGGAAGCCGGGCTGGATGCCTGGCTTCTCCTGGAATATGTCACAGGAAAAAGCCGGGCGTATTATTTTGCATACGGAGAAGAAAGTGTCACAGAAAGTGTTGCTGAAAGATATCTGGAACTGATCAGCAGACGTGCGGGACACATACCGCTGCAGCATCTGACGCATCAGGCTTTTTTTATGGGGCATGAATTTTATGTGGATAAGAATGTACTGGTACCCAGACAGGATACGGAAACACTTGTGGAGTCCGCTCTTGAATGCATGAAAGCTGTGAAAAATCCATATATTCTTGATATGTGTACAGGATCCGGCTGTATTCTTATCAGTATTCTGAAGGAGAGAGCTGATGCACACGGAACAGGCGTGGATCTGTCAGATGAGGCACTGAAAGTGGCTGTGCGGAATGCACGGACACTGGAAGTGGCAGAGCATGCGGAATTCGTACAGAGTAATCTGTTTTCTGAAATGCAGAACATTGTGTACGGAACAGAGTATATGAAAAGGACTGCTGTAAAAGATACTGTAAAAATGACAGAATGCGAAAATAGTAATAGAAATTATAGCAGAGCTTATGATATGATTATATCAAATCCGCCATATATTCCTACGGCGGAAATTGAAGATCTTATGGATGAAGTAAAATTGCATGATCCGCGTATGGCGCTGGATGGTATGGAAGATGGACTTTATTTTTACAGGGCTATCACGAAACAGGCACAGGATCGTCTTGTTCCGGGTGGCTGGCTTTTATATGAAATCGGATGCAGCCAGGGAGAAGATGTGGCAGCTCTTTTGCGGAAATATAAATTTGAAGATATTGAGATAAGGCAGGATCTGGCCGGGTTGGACCGGGTGGTTCTGGGGCGAAAGAAATTACAGGAGGATAAATATGTTTGATAAATTAGACGATCTGCTCATTCGTTTTGAAGAGGTGCTTAATGAGCTTGGAGAGCCGGGAGTTACCGATAATCAGGAACATTTTCAGAAGCTGATGAAAGAGCAGAGCGATCTGCAGCCGATAGTAGATGCTTACCGGGAGTATAAGAAAAACAAAGAAACGATACAGGACAGTCTTTCCATGCTTGAGGAAGAGAAAGATGAAGATATGCGGGAAATGCTGAAGGAAGAACTGTCTGAGGCAAAGAAGAATGTAGAGGAACTGGAGCATGAACTTAAGATCCTTCTTCTTCCGAAAGATCCTAATGATAACAAGAACGTTATTGTGGAGATCCGTGCAGGTGCAGGTGGGGATGAAGCTGCCCTTTTTGCAGCAGAGATTTACCGTATGTATGTGAAATATGCAGAATCCCGCCGCTGGAAAACAGAAATGATGAGTCTCAATGAGAACGGAATCGGCGGATTTAAGGAAGTAACATTTATGATCACAGGTGCAGGTGCTTATTCCAGACTGAAATATGAAAGTGGTGTACATCGTGTACAGCGAGTTCCGGAAACAGAATCCGGCGGACGTATCCATACCTCTACCTGTACAGTTGCTATTATGCCGGAAGCAGAGGAAATAGATTTCCATCTGGATATGAATGACTGTAAATTCGATGTGTTCCGTGCATCCGGAAACGGCGGACAGTGTGTCAATACAACAGACTCTGCTGTGCGACTGACACATATTCCTACCGGAATCGTAATTTCCTGCCAGGATGAGAAGTCACAGCTTAAGAATAAAGATAAAGCACTGAAAGTTCTTCGCTCCCGTCTGTATGAGATGGAGCTTGCCAAACAGCATGATGCTGAGGCTGAGGCAAGAAGAAGCCAGATTGGAACAGGTGACCGTTCAGAGAAGATCAGAACTTATAATTTTCCACAGGGCCGTGTGACAGACCACAGAATCAAGCTGACACTGCACAGACTGGAGAATGTTCTGAACGGGGATCTGGATGAGATCATTGACAGTCTGATCGCAGCAGATCAGGCAGCAAAATTAAGTAATCTTCAGGATGCGGAATAGAATATTGCGGAGAGGGTATGTGACAGAAGATGACTGAAAAAGTATTGATATGAGAGAAGAATGTCAGGAGGAAAATATTTATGCAGAAAACAGCACTTGTAATTATGGCGGCAGGAATCGGAAGTCGTTTTGGAGAAGGAATCAAGCAGCTTGCACCGGTGGGACCATGTGGAGAGATTATTATGGATTATTCCATCCACGATGCGCTGGAAGCCGGATTTAACAAAGTAGTGTTTATTATCCGTAAAGATCTGGAAGAAGAGTTTCGCAGAGTGATCGGCGAGCGTATTGAGAAAATTACGGAAGTAGAATATGTATTCCAGGAGCTTGATGATCTGCCGGAGGGATTTACGAAACCGGCTGACCGCACGAAACCCTGGGGAACCGGACAGGCTGTACTTGCTGCAAAGAAGGTTCTGGATGAGCCATTTATTGTTATCAATGCAGATGATTATTATGGGAAAGAAGCTTATGTGAAGGTGCATGATTATCTTGTGCAGGAACAGCAAAAGGACGGAAAACTCCACATCTGCATGGCCGGTTTCAGGCTTGGAAATACATTGAGCGATAATGGAAGCGTTACCAGAGGAATCTGCCATATTGAGAATGGACAGCTTACAGGTGTGACAGAGACGCATGATATATTTAAGACTGCCACAGGTGCAGAGTCAAGAAATGCGGACGGAAGTGTGCAGGAACTGGATGTAAAGGATCTGGTGTCCATGAATATGTGGGGACTGACGCCGGACTTTATGGAGGTCCTCGAGAAAGGATTTGCAGAATTTCTCAGTGGACTCGCACCGGAAGATACAAAAAAGGAATATCTGCTTCCGGAGTTAGTTGACCATCTGATCAAAAATGAAAGTGCTGAAGTTGATGTCCTGGAGACAAAGGATACATGGTTTGGTGTAACCTATCAGGAAGATAAAGAAACAGTAATGAGAGCATTTAAAAATCTTACAGAAGCGGGTATATATCCTCAGGGACTTTATCAATAAGTTAAGCAGATATCTGCAGCTTTCGCAGGAGACATGTCTGATCTGATTAAAAGCAGTTTTGGGTGTGATCCGGGAAATACAGTATGCAGTGCAGAAACAGAGGATATTGTAAAAAGTAAAGGAGAGCAATTATGGGAAAATATTTTGGAACAGATGGATTTCGTGGAGAAGCAAATGTTAAACTGACAGTAGATCATGCATTTAAGGTGGGGCGCTACGTAGGCTGGTATTATGGAAGAGACCATAAAGCTAAGATTGTTATTGGAAAAGATACAAGAAGAAGCAGTTATATGTTTGAATATGCACTTGTTGCAGGTCTGACAGCGTCCGGTGCAGATGTATATCTTCTTCATGTAACGACAACCCCAAGTGTTTCTTATGCAGTACGTACAGAGGATTTTGACTGTGGTATTATGATCTCCGCAAGCCATAATCCATTCTATGATAATGGTATCAAACTTCTCAATGGAAACGGACAGAAGATTGAAGCGGAAGTAGAAGCAAGGATTGAAGCATATCTGGATGGCCTGATCGAGGATCTTCCTCTGGCAACCAAAGAAGATATTGGACGTACTGTGGATTTTGCTTCAGGAAGGAATCGTTATATCGGACATCTGATTTCTATTCCAAGCAGGGATTTCAAAGGCATTAAAGTAGGGCTTGACTGTGCAAACGGAAGTTCTTCAGCTATTGCAAAGAGTGTATTTGAGGCACTTCAGGCAAAGACTTATGTGATCAATAACCAGCCGGATGGTACAAATATCAATACAAACTGTGGCTCTACCCATATTGAAGTCCTGCAGAAATATGTTGTGGACAATGGATTGGATATCGGTTTTGCTTATGATGGTGATGCAGATCGCTGTATTGCTGTTGACCATAAGGGAAATGTGGTCGACGGTGATAAGATTATGTATGTATGTGGAAAATATCTCAAGGAGCAGGGCAGATTAAAAGATGATACAGTAGTAACCACTGTTATGTCAAACCTCGGTCTGTACAAATCTCTGGAGAGAGAGGGTATGAAATATGAGCAGACTGCAGTAGGAGATAAATATGTGGCAGAGAATATGATGGAGAATGGATACAGTCTTGGCGGTGAGCAGTCCGGACATATTATTTTCAGCCGTTACGCTGCAACAGGTGATGGAATCCTTACTTCTCTCATGGTAATGGAAGCGTGTGTAGAGAAGAAAGCAACTCTGTGTGATCTGGCAAGGGAAATGAAGGTTTATCCACAGCTTCTCAGAAATGTCCGGGTGGCAGACAAGAAGACTGCGAGAGAGAATCCGAAGGTAGTTGCTGCTGTAGAGGAAGTTGCAAAGAAACTGGGAAGTGATGGGCGTATTCTGGTACGCGAGAGTGGCACAGAGCCATTGATTCGTGTTATGGTAGAAGCCGGAACAGATGAACTCTGCCTTGAGAATGTTGATCATGTAGTAAAGGTAATGGAATCCGAAGGATTGCTCATTGACTGATTTACTGGCAAAGGAATTACATGTATAATAGAAAAAAAAGATTATTTCTGACTGCTGTCTGCTTAAGCCTTGGATTTTTGACAGGCTGCAATGTGGGAGATACGAAGAATTATAAACAGGCTGCACAGGATCTGGAACAGGGAAATTATGAGGCAGCACTTGAAGAATACGAGACAGCAATTTCTGAAGGAGTGAAGCCTGCACAGTCGTACAGAGGTGCAGGTGTAGCGAAACTCAAGCTTGGAAACTATGAAGAAGCCATAACATATTTCAATGATGCGCTTAAATGTGACAAAGTTGGCAAAGCATTAAAAAAAGATATTCTGTCGTATAGAGCTGTGGCTTATCTCAAAGTAAAGGATTATGAGGCAGCATTGGAAGACTGCCAGACTCTGGCAGAAAACTATAAAATGGATGCGGATCTGTACTTCCTTACGGGAGAAACAGCATTGGCCATGGATTCCTATGAGGAAGCTTCTGCTAATTTTGAACAGGCCTACGGCGAAGATGCAACTTATGACAGAGCTATCCAGATCTACGGGGCATATCTGAACAGGGATATGGAAGCAGACGGAACCCGTTATCTGGAAGCTGCTTTGTCAGGAACTGCAAAAAATGCAGAGGATCATTGTGACCGTGGCAGAGTTTATTATTATATGGATGATTATGAAAATGCTGAAAGTGAACTGAAACAGGCCATAGACGGCGATAATACGGAGGCACTGGTTCTGCTTGGTATGGTATATATGGATAAAGGAGACAGCGCAAATGCAAAAGCAATGTTTCAGCAGTATGTATCACAGGCAGAAAACGGAGCCAAAGGATTTAACGGACTTGCACTGTGTGATATAGAGGATGGGGATTATGACAGTGCCCTTTCTGATATAGAAAGCGGAATCCATGTGGCAGGAGCGGAGGATATGCAGAGTCTGCTTTTTAATGAGATCGTAGTCTATGAGAAGAAACTGGATTTTCAGACTGCTTTGCAGAAAGCACAGGAATATCTGGAATTATACCCGGAAGATAAAACTGTTAAGAAGGAACTTGCATTTCTTAAAACGCGTGTGTAATATCCATCTGACTGAGGAGAATTTATGGAAGAATTTGGAAAGCTTGAAGAACGGGTGGTTCTTGTGGGAGTGCAGACGGATGATCATGATAATGTGGAAGAATCCCTGGATGAACTGAAGGAGCTTGCATCAACTGCGGGAGCTGTTACAGTGGGAAGAATCATTCAGAATCGTGAGTCTGTGCATCCCGGAACTTATATTGGAAAAGGAAAGATAGAGGAAGTACGTGCACTGGTATATGCTATGGATGCAACCGGAATTATCTGTGATGACGAACTTTCTCCTGCACAGCTGAATAATCTGGAGCGGGAACTGGACTGTAAGGTGATGGACAGGACATTATTGATTCTGGACATTTTTGCAGCGAGAGCTATAACCAGTGAGGGTAAAATACAGGTAGAGCTTGCACAGCTTCGCTACAGATCTGCCCGTTTGGTCGGTCTCAGGGAATCTCTTTCTCGTCTGGGAGGTGGAATCGGAACCAGAGGTCCGGGAGAGAAAAAGCTGGAGACAGACCGTCGTCTTATCCGTACAAGGATCTCTGCTTTGAAGCAGGAATTATCCCAGGTGGAGAAACACAGGGAACTGATCCGTTCCAGCCGGGCCAGAGGCAATATGAAGACTGCTGCGATCGTAGGATATACAAATGCGGGAAAATCTACGCTGCTGAACACACTGACAGGCTCAGAGGTTTTATCAGAGGATAAACTGTTTGCTACACTGGATCCAACTACCAGACTTTTAAATTTGAAGGACGGACAGCAGATTCTTCTCACAGATACGGTTGGATTTATCCATAAGCTTCCGCATCATCTGGTCGAAGCATTCAAGAGCACATTGGAAGAGGCCAAATATGCAGATTATATTATCCATGTGGTAGATTCTTCCAATCCGCAGGCAGAGATGCAGATGCATGTGGTATATGAGACATTAAAAGAACTGGGAGTGATGGGAAAGAAGATCATCACACTCTTTAATAAGCAGGATGCGCCGGGGGCATGCGTACTGCGAGATTTTAAATCGGACTATACGCTGAAGGTCTCTGCAAAGACAGGCGAGGGTCTTGCAGATCTGAATGATCTTCTGGAGAAGCTTCTTGCTGAAGAACAGATTTATGTGGAGCGCCTTTTCCCTTATCAGGAAGCAGGAAAAATCCAGCTGATCCGCGAATATGGGCAGCTTATCTCAGAGGAATACACAGAGGAAGGGATTGCTGTGAAGGCAAGGGTGCCGAAAGAAATCTACGCCAGAGTTGTATAAAAAAATATTTTGTAAAATAAGAAAATACCATATATTGTGCCTTTTGCGAAAATGAGGAACATTATGTGGTATTTTGCGTGTTGACGAACCGGTGATACTCTGATACAATGAACCTACAGTGTTACTCAGAGCAAAGTGGACAGTAACGACAGAAATATCTCCGGTAAGAATATGCAGGAGAAACAGATTAACAAGAGAAAATGGGGGCATTAGATATGTTTCAGGTAGTAAAACGTGATGGCGAAGTGGATGAGTTTAAAATAGGCAAGATCACAGCGGCTATCCATAAAGCCTTTGATGCAAAAGAGAAAAATTATAGCGAAGAGATGATTGATCTCTTAGGGCTGCGTGTTACTTCTGATTTTCAGAAAAAGATTACAGATAATAAGATTACAGTAGAAGAAATTCAGGACAGTGTGGAGAATGTGCTGATCCAGGCCGGATATGCAGATGTGGCAAAAGCCTACATTCTTTACCGCAAGCAGAGGGAAAAGGTTCGCAACATGAAGTCAACGATCCTGGATTACAAAGAAATCGTAAACAGTTATGTGAAGGTTGAGGACTGGCGTGTAAAGGAGAACTCCACAGTTACTTATTCAGTTGGAGGTCTGATCTTAAGCAACTCCGGTGCAGTTACTGCAAATTACTGGCTGTCTGAGATTTATGACAATGAAATCGCAGATGCACACAGAAATGCAGATATTCATATTCATGACTTGTCCATGCTGACCGGATATTGTGCAGGATGGTCACTGAAACAGCTGATCCAGGAGGGACTTGGCGGTATTGAAGGCAAGATCACATCTTCACCTGCAAAGCATCTGAGTGTTCTCTGCAATCAGATGGTAAACTTTCTTGGGATTATGCAGAATGAATGGGCCGGAGCGCAGGCTTTCTCATCCTTTGATACTTATCTGGCACCTTTTGTCAAGGCAGATAATTTAAGCTATCCGGAAGTGAAGAAATGTATTGAGTCTTTTATTTATGGAGTCAATACTCCAAGCAGATGGGGAACACAGGCACCTTTCTCCAACATTACGCTGGACTGGACAGTACCGGATGATCTTGCAGAGCTTCCGGCTATCGTAGGCGGAAAGAATATGGATTTCAAGTACAAAGACTGCAAAAAAGAGATGGATATGATCAATAAGGCATTTATTGAGACCATGATCGAGGGGGATGCCAACGGACGCGGGTTCCAGTATCCTATTCCGACCTATTCCATAACAAATGAGTTTGACTGGTCTGATACAGAGAATAACCGCCTTCTTTTTGAGATGACATCCAAATATGGAACACCGTATTTCTCAAACTATATTAACAGTGATATGAAACCAAGTGATATCCGCAGTATGTGCTGCCGTCTGCGTCTGGATCTGAGAGAACTCCGCAAGAAGAGCGGTGGTTTCTTCGGATCAGGAGAGAGTACCGGTTCTGTGGGGGTAGTAACTATAAATATGCCGCGTATCGCATATCTTTCCAAGACACCGGAAGAGTTTTACAATCGTCTGGATCGCTTAATGGATATTTCCGCACGTTCTCTGCATATTAAACGTGAAGTAATTGGTAAGCTGCTGGATGAGGGATTATATCCTTATACAAAGAGATATCTTGGAAGCTTTTCCAATCATTTCTCTACCATTGGACTGGTGGGAATGAACGAGGTTGGTCTGAATGCCGCTGGCTGGGAAAAGATATGTCTGATGAGCGTACGCAGAGGTTTACAAAAGAAGTTCTTCTTCATATGCGGGAACGTCTGTCCGATTATCAGGAGAAGTACGAAGGAGAACTGTTTAATCTTGAGGCAACTCCTGCTGAATCTACTGCCTATCGTCTGGCCAAACACGACAGAAAACGCTGGCCGGATATTAAGACTGCAGGCAAGGAAGGGGATACTCCTTATTATACAAACAGTTCTCATCTTCCGGTTGAATATACCACAGATATTTTTGATGCACTGGATATTCAGGATGATCTGCAGACGCTTTATACATCAGGTACTGTATTCCATGCATTTATCGGTGAGAAGCTTCCTGACTGGAAAGCAGCAGCAGCACTGGTACGTAAGATCGCAGAGAATTATAAACTGCCGTATTATACGATTTCGCCGACCTATTCTGTATGTAAGGAACATGGCTACATCAGCGGAGAGCATTTCACTTGTCCGAAATGTGGTAAGAAGGCGGAGGTTTATAGTCGTATCACAGGATATTACAGACCTGTACAGAACTGGAATGACGGTAAAGCACAGGAGTATAAGAACCGTACGCTTTATGATGTGATGCATTCAGATATCAGAAAAATACAGCCGGTTCATGCCAGTGTAGTTACTGTGACTAAGGATGATGTGAAGATAGAACCTGTGGCATCACATAAATACCTGTTTACAACCAGTACTTGTCCGAACTGCAGAGTGGCGAAGAAGATACTGGAAGGCAGGGAGTTCGAGATTATTGATGCGGAGAAGAATCCGGAGATGGTGAAGGAGTTTGGAATTATGCAGGCTCCGACTCTGGTGATCACAGACGGTGAGCATATGACGAAATATGTAAATACATCCAATATTAAGAAATATGTGGATGAGGGATTATAAAGATACTGAGAGAGTTGACCGGAGGATAAAAGAGATGATCAAACAGAATGTTGTATTTGTGGAAAATAAAGCAGGAAGTCTGAAAAGAGTGACAGGGATACTTGCAGATAACGGGATTAATATTTATGGATTTGCATGCTTCGATGCACCGGAGTTTGCAATCTTCCGTATGATCTGCAACGATCCGGATAAAGCGGAAATTGTTTTAAACAGGAGTGGATATATGAATCGTATTACACAGGCGATCGTAGTTGATATGAAAGATCAGGTAGGCGGTCTGGATGAACTCCTGAAAGTAGCATCAGACAGTAATGTAAGTCTTGACTATATTTATACTTCTTTCCACAGAAAAGATCTCAGACCTGTAGTAATTCTTCAGACGGAGGATGGTGCAGTGACAGAATGCATTCTTAAGAATAATGGATTTAATGTATTTACTTCAGCAGAAGAACTGGAGAAATAATACTGTATAAGACAGTGAGAGAATCACAGGACTGGGGATGGTTCTGTGATTTTTTGTATATTCATATAGGAAAGTTGAATATATCTTGACTATATGACTAGGAATACTATATAATAAAAGAAAACAATGATAATCCGACGAAATTTAATCAGGAGGTTTTGAAAAATGCAGATTTCTACAAAAGGAAGATATGCTCTGAGACTTATGCTTGATCTTGCAGTTCATAATACAGGAGAACTGGTCAAGATCAAAGATATTTCTGCAAGGGAAAATATTTCAGAAAAATATCTGGAACAGATTATTTAATCATTAAAGAAGGCGGGATATGTAAAGAGCCTGAGAGGGGCACAGGGCGGTTATATGCTTGCCAGAGAGCCGGAAACATATACGGTGGGAACTATTCTGAGACTGACAGAAGGCAGCATGAAGCCGGTAGCCTGCCTGGAGGACGAACCGAATCAGTGCAGCAGAGCCGGGGAATGCGTCACACTCCGTCTCTGGAAGATGCTTGATGAAGCTATTGAGGGAGTACTGGATAAGGTTACATTGCAGGATCTTAAAGACTGGTATGAAGAGATGGGAAATGATTATGTAATTTGATTTTCCCTCTTGACAACAGTGGATTTATAGAATATTATGTATATAACATATAATTCATATATACTTAGTATGAAATAAGGAGGACGAACTCATGGCAAAAATCTATAAAAATGCAGCGGAACTGGTTGGAAATACTCCTCTCCTTGAGGTTGGAAATCTTGAAAAAGAGCTTGGGCTGGAAGCGAGAATACTTGTGAAGCTTGAGTATTTTAACCCGGCAGGAAGTGCCAAAGACCGTATCGCCCTGAGTATGATCGAAGACGCTGAAGAGAGAGGCGTTCTGAAGCCTGGCGCAGTGATCATCGAGCTACATCAGGTAACACCGGAATCGGTCTTGCTTCTCTTGCTGCAATCAAAGGATACAGAGTGATACTTACGATGCCTGAGACAATGAGTGTTGAGAGAAGGAATATTCTGAAAGCATACGGTGCAGAAATCGTATTGACAGATGGAACAAAAGGTATGAATGGCGCAATCGCCAAAGCAAACGAACTTGCGAAGGAATATGAGAACAGTTTTATTCCGGGACAGTTTGATAATCCTGCAAATCCTGCGATCCACAAAAGGACCACAGGTCCGGAAATCTGGAGAGACACAGACGGACAGGTAGATGTTTTTGTGGCAGGTGTTGGTACAGGCGGAACGATCACCGGTGTTGGTGAATATCTGAAATCCCAGAATCCTGACGTGAAAGTAGTGGCAGTAGAGCCTGCAACTTCCCCTGTACTTTCTCAGGGAAAGAGCGGTCCGCATAAGATTCAGGGAATCGGTGCGGGATTTGTTCCGAAGGCATTAAATACAGAGGTTTATGATGAGGTTTTTCCGGTTGAGAATGAGGATGCTTTTACAGTTGGCAAGCTGATCGCCAAACATGAGGGAATTCTTGTTGGTATTTCTTCCGGTGCGGCTCTCTATGCGGCAATCCAGCTGGCTAAGAGACCGGAGAATAAAGGAAAAACAATCGTAGCTCTTCTTCCGGATTCCGGTGACCGTTACTATTCTACTCCATTATTTGTGTAAAATGAAAAAAGCCCTTTTTAGGGCTTTTTTTATTTTACATAAATGTGTTAGAATAGATATACTGTACAAATGATTTTTATGTAACTGTTCAGTATTTTGCAGAACAGCTATCATAACATAAATAAAATTATCATAAACAATAATATTCCGTGTAATCGGATCACAGAACAGGATGGAATAAAAATGAGAAAAGCAATTATCGCAATGAGCGGCGGAGTGGACAGCTCTGTGGCAGCTCTGCTTACAAAGGAAACCGGTGATGAATGTATTGGTGCTACCATGAAATTATTTCACAATGAGGACATAGGAGTAAAGAGAGAGAAAACCTGCTGTTCTCTGGATGATGTGGAGGATGCCAGAAATGTCTGCTACAGAATGGGGATCAGGTACTATGTTTTTAACTTTTCCGAGAGGTTTAAAGAGGATGTTATGGACGCTTTGTGGATGCCTATGAGCATGGAGCCACGCCAAATCCCTGCATTGACTGCAATCGTTATCTGAAATTTGACAAGATGTTTCAGAGAATGCGTGAACTGGAGTATGATTATATTGTAACCGGACATTATGCACGTGTGGAATATGATGAGGAGAAGAACCGTTACTTATTAAAGAAAGCTGTGGATGATACGAAGGATCAGAGTTATGTGCTTTATATGCTGACACAGGAGCAGCTTGCGCATATTTCCCTGCCTCTTGGCGGGCTTCGCAAAACGGAAGTGCGTGAGATCGCAGAGAAGCATGGCTTTGTTAATGCCAGAAAGCATGATAGCCAGGATATCTGTTTCGTACCGGACGGTGATTATGCAAAGTTTATTGAACAGTACACAGGACGTAAATCAATCCCGGGCGATTTTGTAGATACAGAAGGAAACATTCTTGGTAAACATAAAGGAATCATCCACTATACACTTGGCCAGAGAAGAGGACTTGGTATTCCGGCAGCATCCAGACTGTATGTGTGTGATATTTCTCCAAAGACCAATCAGGTGGTTCTGGGAAATAATGAGGATCTTTTCCATTCGGAACTGACTGCAACAAAGGTCAATCTGATTTCCTGTGAATCTCTGAAGGAGCCAATGAGACTGAAAGCAAAGATCCGTTACCGTCATCCGGAGCAGGAGGCCGTAGCATGGCAGACGGAAGATGGAGTGCTGCACGTGCGTTTTGATAAACCACAGAGAGCTATCACCAGAGGGCAGGCAGTTGTGTTATATGATGGAGATATCGTTGTAGGCGGCGGCGTGATTGAAAATTGTATTAAATGACAGATTTTCCTTGTCTTTCGCATTTTGTCGGACTGTCTTATCTGCACTGTTTTTTGGAAACGTTATAGTTATTAGCTATTAAACGCTATAGAAAATTTCCTATTGACGTACTAGGAATTAAATGGTAATATACAACCATGCTAAATCATATCAAACAGATATGAAAAGCGTAGAAACAAAAATGACTTGCAGATAAGGGGCTTAAGAGCCGGAATCAGTTTTGCAGAGAAAAAGATTATTATAAATCAGAGAAAGATGAGGATATACACATGAGCAAAAAAATCGAAAGAAAAGACAGACATTTCAAATTTGAAACATTACAGCTTCACGTAGGACAGGAGAGTCCGGATCCGGTTACAGATGCAAGAGCAGTACCAATCTATCAGACATCTTCTTATGTATTCAGAAACTGCGATCATGCAGCTGCACGTTTCGGACTTGCAGATGCAGGTAATATTTACGGACGTCTTACAAACCCGACTGAAGATGTATTCGAGAAAAGAATCGCAGCGCTTGAAGGCGGTTCTGCGGCACTTGCAGTAGCATCCGGTGCAGCAGCAATCACATATACAATTGAGAATCTTGCACAGCAGGGTGACCACATTGTAGCAGCTAAGAATATTTACGGTGGAACAACAAACCTTCTGGAGCATACACTTCCGGCTTATGGAATCACAACAACATTCGTTGATGTATTTGATCTTGAAGAAGTAGAGAACGCAATTCAGGATAACACAAAAGCTGTTTACATCGAGACTCTTGGAAACCCGAACTCTGATGTAGTTGATATTGAAGCTATCGCAAAGATTGCTCATGCACATAAGATTCCGCTTGTAGTGGATAACACATTTGCAACACCTTACCTTGTAAGACCAATCGAATATGGTGCAGATATCGTTGTTCATTCTGCAACTAAATTCATCGGTGGACATGGTACAACAATCGGAGGTGTGATCGTTGAGAGTGGTAAATTTGACTGGGAAGCATCAGGTAAATTCGCATCTCTGACAGAGCCGAACCCAAGCTATCATGGCGTAAGCTTTACAAAGGCATGCGGACCGGCAGCATTTGTTACAAAGATTCGTGCAATTCTTCTTCGTGATACAGGTGCAACCATCTCTCCGGTAAGCTCATTCATTTTCCTTCAGGGACTTGAAACACTGTCACTTCGTGTTGAACGCCATGTAGAGAATGCACTGAAAGTTGTTCAGTACTTAAATAACCATCCGCAGGTAGAGAAAGTTCATCATCCGTCTGTATCCACAGATCCGGTTCAGCAGGAGCTTTATAAGAAATACTTCCCGAATGGCGGCGGTTCCATCTTTACATTTGAGATTAAAGGTGATGCGCAGAAGGCAAAGGACTTCATTGATAATCTGGAACTGTTCTCATTGCTTGCCAATGTAGCTGATGTTAAATCTCTTGTTATCCATCCGGCTACAACAACACACAGCCAGTGCACAGAAGAAGAACTTCTCGATCAGGGTATCAAACCAAATACAATTCGTCTTTCCATTGGTACAGAGAATATTGACGATATCATTCAGGATCTTGATGAAGCATTTAAGGCAGTTGCTGAATAATACAGATATAACATCCTTATATATTGTATAAATAAAACATGAATAAAAAGACCATCTTCCGGATTTTCCCCCATATCTGCAAGATGGTCTTTTTGGAATGTTTCAATTGTATGGTTTACAGACTTGACAAATTATAAAAATACTATATAATACAGAAATGCAAATAAGTTGCAAATGTAAATGAGTTGCAAATACAAATAAAGTGCAAATATAAGGAGAACTATATGTCAGAGATTATATTAGATTCAGTAATAGACAGCATCAAGCTGCTACCCTTTCTTTTTCTTACTTATCTGTTTATGGAATGGCTGGAGCATAAGACAGGTGCGGCAGCACGAAAGAGAATCCGTACAGCCGGAAAATTCGGACCGGTATGGGGTGGACTTCTGGGAGTGATCCCACAGTGTGGATTTTCGGCAGCGGCATCCAGCCTTTTTGCCGGACGTGTGATCACAGTGGGAACTTTGATCGCGGTGTATCTGTCTACTTCAGATGAAATGTTTCCGATCATGATCTCCAATGCAGTTCCTGTAGTTACAATTGTGAAAATCCTGACCTGCAAAGCGGTGATCGGAATACTTTCCGGCCTGGTGCTGGAGTATGTTTACACACATATTCTGAAGAAACAGGAACCTGATGTGGATATTCATGAAATCTGTGAAGAAGAACGCTGCCATTGTGAACATGGAGTTATTTCTTCAGCAGCATTTCACACATTAAAAGTTTTTGTGTACATTTTCTTGATTTCTCTTGTTTTAAATATTATCATTGGATTAGTCGGAGAAGAGACACTGGCAGGACTTTTTACAGGAACACCGATTGCAGGTGAACTGATCGCAGCTTTAGTGGGACTGATTCCCAACTGCGCTTCTTCTGTAGTGATCACCCAGTTATATCTGGATCATATTATCGGAGCCGGGGCGATGATGGCGGGACTTCTTGTAAATGCAGGAGTTGGGCTTCTGATTCTGTTTCGTTTGAACAGAGACAGGGTTCAGAATCTGAAAATTGTGGGAGTACTTTATGGACTTGGTGTATTCTGGGGAATTATTATTGAATTTGCAGGAATTGTTTTCTGATTAACCGAGTCTGCTCTGTCAGAAGAAGCTGATTTGTTACTGTTCACACATCACTATCCCGCGAGGTGTTTTGGCATGAATATGCCAAAATCCCGAGACATACAAGCCAAAATTCCATTGCCGCAGGCAATCTGGAATGAATTTTGGCTAAGTTACTGTGAACGGAGTGAACAGTAACGCTGATTTTAGGAGGAATGATAAAATTATGGCAGGAAGCAGTTATGCGACAGCAAGCCGCAGAAAAATACTTGAATATTTGAAAAACAGTAATGACCATACGGTTACAGCTGCTGATGTGGATGAGTATCTGAAGAAACATGACAGTGAGGTAAATATCACAACCATTTACCGCTATCTGGACAAGCTTGCAAAGGATGGAACTGTGATCAAATATGTTGCAGAGAAAGGTTGCCAGGCTGCTTATCAGTATGTAGAACCGGGACGGGGATGTGAACAGCATCTGCACCTGAAGTGTGTAAAATGTGGAAAGATCATTCATCTGGAATGTCATTTTATGGAAGAAATTTCTCATCATATTGAAGAAAGTCATGGATTTACCCTGCAGTGTAAGAATTCTATTTTGTATGGGGTCTGTAAAGAATGTAAAGGCAGTGGCGAAGACTGTTGACTGTTTTTGTCAGATGATGTAAACTGAAATACAACTGTTTGGTCAAATTGACTGCGAAGCAGTATGGTGAAGAGAAAAGACAGCGAAATTGCTGTAAGTACCGGTAAAAATAACAGATAATATATGAAATCATAAAAGAAGGCAATAATGAGAAAACAGAAGAGACAGATGTGTGTAAGAAGAATGTTATTATTTTTTCTGGCGTGTGTATTAATATGTGCAGCACCCCCGTCTGCAGCACAGGCGGCAATAATGCAGACTGCTAAGAATTCAACAGTGCAAAAGAAAAAAACATCCACGAAAACAGTTACAATAGAGACTTCAGGAGGAATCACAAAAAAGAAAGTGAAAAGCGGTGGTTCTGTGATTCTTCCTGTGGAAGTGAATAAGAGGGGATATACATTTCTGGGATGGTCAACAGTTCCCGGACAGACCTGTAATCCAATGTATCAGGCATATCAGAAAATTCAGGTTACGAAAAATATTCATCTTTATCCGGTGAAGTATAAATGGAATCAGGAACCGGATATTTATGCAGGCGGTCTTGCGGACAGTGTGGAGAAATATGATAAGATTATTTTTGTGGGAGATTCCCGCACAGCAATGCTTCGCAGTACTCTGAAGCAGCAATGCAGTTCTGACAGTTTAAAGAAAGTTGGATTTGTATGCAAGACAGGAGAAGGGCTTGACTGGATGAAAAAATACGGAGAAAAGGAACTGCTGAATGAAATAAGCGGGATGGATGACAATGCGAAGCCGGTGGCAGTTATTTTCAATCTGGGAGTAAATGACCTGATCCACAAAAACAGGAAGTCCATCAGTTATGATTCTGTTGCGTCAGACTATGCTTCTTATATGAATGGATTATCCAGAAAACTGACTGCCAGGAACTGTGAATTATTTTATATGTCTGTGAATCCATGTAATACGGCAATGAAATCCACGCGGAAGGAGTCTGAGATCCGCGGATTTAATAACAGACTCAGACAGAGACTGAACGGGAATTTTACATGGATCAACAGTTATTCTTATCTGATGAGATGTGGTTATACGACTCGCTGTGAATTTCGCGGTTATACAGATGATGGTGTTCATTATTCTATGAGGACTTATAAGAGAATTTATGCATATGCAATAAAACAGATCAGATAATCTTGACTGAAACCCGGAGACAGAATACTGTTCTCCGGGTTATCTGTGTGTATCAGTAAATACGAAGTTGTAGCTGTGAAAGAGTTAAACAGTTGTCAAAGGATCACAAAAGGTGACAGGAGGAGAGAAACATGAGAAGTGAAAGCTTCAGAAAAGGAGTTAAGGATGGTATTCCCATAGGACTGGGATATTTTGCTGTATCGTTTACATTTGGCATGATGGCAGTTGCTGATGGACTGAGTATCTGGCAGGCTGTGCTGATTTCATTGACAAACGTGACTTCAGCAGGGCAGTTTGCAGGACTTGAGATCATGGTAATGAGCGGTTCTTACTGGGAGATGGCACTGACACAGCTGATCATTAATCTGAGATATTGTCTGATGTCATTTTCCCTTGCTCAGAAATTCAGAAGAGATGAATCTTTGGTTCACCGCTATATTGCAGCATTTGGTGTGACGGATGAGATTTTCGGGATCAGTGCCAGTCAGCCCGGAAAGGTAAGCGCATTTTATAATTATGGTGCCATGTGTGTGGCAATCCCGGGATGGTACTTGGAACCCTGGCAGGAGCAATTTCCGGAAATCTTCTTCCGGATTTTATGATGAGTGCACTCAGCGTGGCTATTTACGGTATGTTCCTTGCAATTATTATTCCTCCGGCAAAGCAGAATAAGGCAGTACTGGCAGTTGTCGTGGCAGCAATGCTGATCAGCACTTTGTTTAAAGTGATTCCGTTTCTGTCGGAGGTTTCGTCAGGTTTTGTGATCATTATTACTACACTGATCGTGGCAGGGGCTGCCGCATACTTCTGTCCGATAGAGGATGAGAAAGAGGAGGAGGGTGTTCATGAGTCATAATATTTATATTTACATTCTGGTAATGGCAGCAGTTACATATCTGATCCGTATGCTCCCGCTTGCTCTTTCCAGAAAAGAGATCACAAGTCCGTTTATCAGATCATTTCTGTACTATGTTCCCTACGCATGTCTGGCAGCCATGACATTTCCGGCGATCCTTTTTGCCACAGACAGTGTGATCTCGGCTGCTGTGGGATTTATTGTGGCACTGATCGCGGCATATAAGGAGAAAAGTCTTCTTACAGTTGCGTTATTCGCATGTGCTGCGGTATTTATTGTGGAAAGAATACTGGAATTTGCAGTGTAAAAGTTGATAAAAAACGGATACATAACCACAGCTGAATGGTGTGTATCCGTTTTTTGTTGCGTAATATTGTGACCGGCAGCTGAAGCAGATAAGCTGTCTGTTATTTGTTACTGTTTCAGACAGGTTTTTATTTCAGAAAGCTTACATCAATTTCACCGTCAAATACTGTGGCAGCCGGGCCTGTCATGTAAACAAGATTCTCCTGTCTGTTCCAGAAAATCTGCAGGTCACCGCCGAGAAGTTTTACAGTGACAGGACTGTCACCGTCTACATGTCCGTTCAGAACAGAAGCGACTGCTACCGCACATGCACCTGTGCCACAGGCAAGAGTTTCGCCTGAACCGCGTTCCCATACACGCATTTTTACAGTATGTTCATCGATCACTTCTACAAATTCAGTGTTTACACGATCCGGAAATGCAACATGATTCTCGAAAGCCGGGCCGATCTTTTCAATATCCAGATGGTCAATATCATCCATATAAACAATAGCGTGGGGATTTCCCATGGAAACAGCGGTTATGTAATAGATTTTTCCGTTTACATCCAGAGGTTCATTGATAACTTCCTCCTTCTCTGACACTACCGGAATCTGTCTGGCGGTCAGGATCGGAGAACCCATATTTACCTTAACCTGGGATACCTTTCCGTTTTCTACAGTAAGATCCAGATATTTGATGCCGCTTTTTGTAGCAACAGAAATATGTTCTTTGTCTACGATGCCGTAGTCATAGGCATATTTGGCAACACAGCGGATACCGTTTCCGCACATGGCACCCTGGGAACCGTCAAGATTATACATATCCATCTCGCAGTCTGCGATTTTGGATGGCTTGATCAGGATCAGTCCGTCGGAACCGATACCAAAGTGACGGTCACTGACATATCTGGCTACTGCGGAAGGATTTTCCACAGTTTCCTCAAAACAGTTTACATATACGTAATCATTTCCAATACCATGCATTTTTGTAAATTTCATCAGAAAAGCCTCCTTATTTGGTTAAATATTTATACACCTCTTGTATCATATAGAAAAAATGTTATGAAAAAGTGAAAATTACGAATCTTTTACCGGGAAAGTTTTTCTGTGACCTTCATGTAAAAAAACATTTTGCCCTTCCCGGAACAGTTATGTATTATACATTATATGGAAAATATATCTGTTATTCAAGTTTTACCTTGCATTTTATAGAAAGTATGTTAAAATTAAAAACAAAAATATACAACCGAAACGCATAATTATACGCTGTTGTCTGAAGAAGGTAAAAAGATGGCAGCCGTAGATATACTTTCGGATGCGAGGAGGAAAAAAGATGAAAGATCAAAAGAGATTTGCAGCTCTTGCACTCAGTGCAGTAATGGTATTTTCCATGGCAGGAAGCGTATCCGCAGCTCAGAAAGTTGAATCCAAAGATGATCTTGCAGGAGCAACAATCGGTGTTCAGCTTGGTACAACAGGTGACCTTGATGCATCTGATTATGAGAAAGATGGTTCTACAGTAGAACGTTACAGCAAGGGAAGTGAAGCTGTTCAGGCATTAAAGGCAGGACAGATCGACTGTGTGATCATCGATTCACAGCCGGCTCAGAAATTTGCTGAGAATAATGATGATCTCAAGATTCTGGATGAGCCATTCGAGGAAGAAGAATATGCAATCTGCTTAAAGAAAGGCAATGATGAACTTCTTGACAAGATTAACGGAGCTCTCAAGGAACTGAAAGAGGATGGAACTATCGACAGCATCATGGACAATTACATTGGTGAGGATGCCGGTAAGACTCCATATGAATCACCGGAAGATGTTGACCGTTCCAATGGAACTCTGGTAATGGCTACTAACGCTGAGTTCGAACCATATGAATATCATGAAGGTGATGATATCGTTGGCATCGATGCTGATATCGCTCAGGCAATCTGTGATAAGCTTGGATATGAACTGAAAATTGAAGATATGGAATTCGATTCCATCCTTCCGGCAGTACAGTCCGGCAAAGCAGACTTCGGTGCAGCTGGTATGACTGTAACAGAAGACCGTAAATCAAGCGTTGACTTTACAGATACCTATGCAGATGCAAGCCAGGTAATTATTGTAAAGAAATAAGTATTAAAATAACAAATAACAGAGCTGTTGACGATTTGCCAACAGCTCTCTTTTCGGAACAGAGGTTTTTATGAATAATCCTATGATATTAGCGAATGTAAAAGAAGATTTTTATCTGAACTTTATTAAAGATGACCGCTATCTCTGGCTTCTGGATGGTCTGAAAACAACTCTTATTATCACAGTATTTGCGGTAATTGTAGGTCTGATCATCGGTTTCCTTGTAGCAATCATCCGTTCTGCGCACGATAAGTCAGGCTCCTTTAAGATCCTCAATGCGATCTGCAGAGTTTATCTGACTGTAATTCGTGGAACACCAACCATGATCCAGCTGTTGATCATGAATTTTGTAATTTTTGGTGCTGTAAGCATTAACAAGATCATTGTAGGCGGACTTGCCTTTGGTATCAACTCAGGTGCCTATGTAGCTGAGATTGTCCGTTCCGGTATCATGTCCATTGACCAGGGACAGACAGAGGCAGGACGAAGCCTTGGTCTGAATTTCAGCCAGACCATGCGACTGATCATTATCCCGCAGGCATTTAAGAATGTACTTCCTGCGCTGGTAAATGAATTTATCGTGCTGATTAAAGAGACATCCATCATCGGTTATATCGGTATGATGGACCTGACAAAAGGAGCTATGCTGATCCAGAGCCGTACATACAATGCGTTCTGGCCTCTGATGGCAGCAGCAGCGATTTACCTTGTGATCGTTGGAATCCTTACATGGGGGATGAATAAACTGGAAAGGAGATTAAGAACCAGTGAGCGATAAGAATGTACTGATCCAGGTAAAGGATCTGAAGAAAGCTTTTGGTACAAATCAGGTTCTCGATGGAATAACAACAGATATCTGTCAGGGAGAAGTAGTAGCCGTCATTGGTCCTTCCGGTTCCGGTAAATCTACTTTCCTGAGATCACTGAATCTTCTGGAGGTTCCGACAGGCGGACAGATCCTCTTTGAAGGAACTGATATTACAGATCCGAAGGTTGACATTAACAGACACCGTCAGAAGATTGGAATGGTATTCCAGCAGTTTAATCTTTTTCCGCATAAAACGGTAAAACAGAATATTATGCTGGCACCTGTAGAACTGAAGCTGATGACAAAGGATGAAGCTTCAAAGAAGGCGGATGAGCTTCTGGCACGTGTAGGTCTTCCGGACAAAGCCAATGCATATCCGGATATGCTTTCGGGCGGGCAGAAACAGCGTATTGCCATTGCACGTTCTCTTGCCATGAATCCGGATGTGATGCTTTTTGATGAGCCAACTTCCGCACTTGACCCTGAGATGGTAGGTGAGGTTCTGGAATTGATGAAAGAACTTGCGCAGTCAGGTATGACCATGGTTGTAGTTACTCATGAGATGGGATTTGCAAGAGAAGTGGCAACAAGAGTTCTTTTTATTGATGACGGTAAGATACAGGAAGAGAATACTCCGAAAGAATTTTTCGCGAATCCGAAGAATCCTAGACTGAAAGACTTCCTTTCAAAGGTTTTATAAGATGCTGAGAAAATTTAACAGTTTTATAGAAAAATGGATGGCCCTGGTGACACCGACCTGTCTGTTGCTGGGGGTGTGCTTTCCTGATATTGCCAAATGCGGTCTGCCTTATGTGCCGGCCGTATTTGCATTTATGACATTTGCCGGGGCGTTGAAGTCAAGATTTAAAGATGTGGCAAATGTATTCCGACATCCGGGCTCACTGCTTATTATCATGCTTCTGGTCCATGTGGTAATCCCGACAGCAGCCTGCGGGGCAGGCCATCTTTTCTTTGGAAATAACATGGAGCTGATCACCGGAATGGTACTGGAGTTTGCAGTTCCCACTGCAGTGGTAAGTCTGATGTGGGTGACGATTTATGATGGAAACAGTCCTCTGTCGTTGTCTCTGGTAGTGCTGGATACGGTACTGGCACCTTTTCTGATTCCGGCTACGCTGAAGATCCTGCTGGGCTCTGCGGTGACCATAGATTCTGCCAGGATGATGCGGGAACTGATATTTATGGTTGCGCTTCCTGCTGTTGTTGCGATGGTATTAAATCAGATCACAGATGGAAAAGTAATGGAAACATGGCCGGGAAAGCTGGCGCCTTTTTCAAAGCTGGCACTGATATTTGTGGTAACGTCCAATTCTTCCAAAGTAGCACCATATATCCGGGATATGAATATGCAGAGGGTGAAGGTTGCACTGGCAATCCTTGTCCTGGCTGCTTCCGGATATGCACTCGGCTGGTTTGTGGCGTATATCTTCCGAAAGGATCGCAGTACGGCGGTTTCCATGATGTATGGAACCGGGATGCGCAATATCAGCGCAGGAGCGGTGATCGCAGCTGCATATTTTCCGGGTGAAGTTATGTTTCCGGTAATGATCGGAACTCTGTTTCAGCAGGTATTGGCAGCATTGTTCGGAAAGCTTCTGGCACAGAAAAAGGAAAAACAGGAATTTTGTTGAGGTCTGCTGAGGCGTTATAAAGAATATAAAAAGAACTGCCGCATTAGCAATTGAAAAATTGCAATGCGGCAGCTCTTTTTATGAATCTGAAGCTTTTATATATTTCTTCAGTTCTTTGTAGCAGTATTTAATGATCTCTTTACGGGTGATGATGCCGATAAAGTATCCCTGATCATCTACAACCGGAACATAATTCTGGTTGATTGCCTTGTCCAGCAGATCCTCCATGTCAGAATCTGCGTGAACTGCCTTATATGTTGCTCTTCGCGGGATTGCCATAATGGAAATGCTCTCTGCTTCTTTCAGTCCGGGAACATTTAAGGTTTTCATTCCCCAGAGAAGATCACCCTCGGAAATACTTCCTTTATATTTCCCGTCCAGACTCAGAAGCGGAATGCAGGAAAATTTTCTGTGTTCCATTTTCTCAAGAGTCTGACGAAGAGTCTCATTTTCAAATATATATGCTACATCACTTTTAGGTGTTAAAAAAAATAAAATATTCACTGTTGTATTCGCCCCGTTACATTTGTCTGATAAGGCACTCAGATATACATTGTGTATTTACACATCTGTGTGTCTGTGATCTCTGAGTATTCCAGGTTTACGGCTTTTTTACAGAAGCTGTACTCCTTTTGCTGCTGCTTCTTTCATTACTTCTTCCGGCCACAGGGAAGCATGTACTTCACCGATGTGTGCTTTTCTGAGGAAGAACATACAGATACGGGACTGGCCGATGCCGCCGCCGATAGTATATGGAAGTTCTTTGTTAAAGATTGCTTTCTGGAAAGGAAGCTCGCGTCTGTCATCACATCCTGCGATGGTAAGCTGTCTGTCAAGCGCATCCTCGTCAACGCGGATACCCATGGAAGAAAGCTCCAGAGCAATGTCGAGAACAGGATAATAAACAAGGATATCGCCGTTTAATTCCCAGTCATCGTAGTCCGGTGCACGTCCGTCATGACGTTCTCCGTTGGTTAAGGTTTTGCCGACCTGCATGAGGAATACGGCACCTTTTTCCTTGACAATCTTGTATTCACGTTCCTTTGGAGTTAGATCAGGATACATGTCGACCAGTTCCTGGGTGCTGACAAATGCGATCTCTCTCGGAAGGATTTCTTCGATGTAATCGTATTGAACAGCCATGTATTTTTCGGTTTTGCGGAGAACGCTGTAGATAGCACGTACTGTGGAAACAAGTGTGTCCATGTTGCGTTCTTCCTTGCTGATGATCTTTTCCCAGTCCCACTGATCTACGTATACGGAATGGATATTGTCCAGATCCTCGTCTCTTCTGATCGCGATCATGTCTGTGTAAAGTCCTTCACCATGAGCAAAGCCATATTTCTGTAATGCATATCTCTTCCATTTGGCAAGAGAGTGTACGATTTCAGCATTCTCCGGCTGACCCTTGATATCAAAGCTTACCGGACGTTCCACGCCGTTTAAGTTATCGTTCAGACCGGATGACGGATTAACGAATACCGGAGCGGAAACACGCAGCAGATTCAGTTTTTGAGCAAGTGTCTGCTGAAAGAAATCTTTCACAGTCTTAATGGCAATCTGGGTATCGTGAAGATTTAAAGATGACTGATACCCGTCAGGAATTTTAATCTGTTCCATGAGTGGATTCCTCCTGTAATTTCTGTATTTGCATATTTTATGGCAAACTGATAAAAAATATTGTTGTTTACTGAATATCCATTATCTTTTCCCACGCTATTATAACAGGAAAATGGTAGTTTGACAATTATTACTGTTCATTTGGAAGTATCTCGCGGGATATTATGGTTACGGAGAACAGAACGAACAGTAACACAATTTCAGCTTTGCAAGATTGGGGCGAAATGTTAAAATAAATATGTAAATGAATGAAGCGTTAAATTTATATAAAACTCAGGGGGAAGATATATGGGAAAAAGGTGTCAGGTCTGTGATGGACCAATTGTAAACGGCAGGTGTAAATATTGTGGAATGCCATATAGAAATGATATGGAACTGTATCATCTGAACGAAGACCGTTCAGAGCACTATCGTCATGCTTCGGCAAAGGTGAAAAAAGCAATGGCAGAGAACGAGATCCCTTTGTCTGACAGAAATAAAACAGTTCCCAAAGCTGCAAAAACTTCGTCTGCCAGAACACAGACTATTAGAACGCAAAATACAAAAGTACAAACTTCAAGAATACAAACATCAGGGACAAAGAAAACATCAGGTCAGTCGTACAGCGCACAGACTGCCCGTACATACAGCACCGGAAAAAAGACAGCAAAAAGTGAGAAGAAAAAGAGCGGCAAGGCAGGCAAAATTTTCTGGATCATTGTGCTGATTCTGATGGTAATAATAGGTCAGATGGCAGAGAATTGGGATACGATTGGATACAGGATAGAAGAATTTATCTATGATGAGTTTGACATAGATCTCAACAGTATTTTTGATGACAGCAGTTCTGATGAAGTAAATGAGAGTAATAAGAATAATGAAAGTAATGAAAATAATGAAAGTAATGAAAATAATGAAAGTAATGAGAATAACTGGACAGATGACTGGTCTGAGACTATCAGTGCAGTAAAGAACGGACAGGATGAACAGAGGGGCAATCCGGACTGGTATATGTTCACCGGAGAGAATTATATTGTCAGAACGGATGATACTGCATCAGAGATTGGCGATACAGATGCCAGTGACCAGGGGTATGATTTTACAATAGATCCGGGAGAATACAGGATAGTGTCCGGCTGGGAGAAGGTTGCTCTGGAAATCAGAAGTTCTTCAGGAAAAGATGAAACTGTAAAATTTGACGAAGCAGACCACGAGGAGAAAATAGAATTACATGCCGGGGATGAGGTATCTGTGGTATCTCTGGATGGTCAAGATAATTATCTTGCCATGTATCAAATTCAGCAATATGACGAATAATTTTTGCCCCTTTCTTTTTGTCAGAGACTGTGCTATACTTGTTAAACGTACCACATATAGAGAGAATTGTGGTGAATGAAAGAAAAAAATACTATATATTGTATATGGGAGCAAAAGGTATGATATATGTTATAAAGAAAGATGGTACGAGAGAAGAGTTTAATTCACAGAAGATCGTAGCAGCAGTAAATAAGTCGGCAGCCAGAATTTTATACACATTTTCGGATAAAGAGAAGGAATTTATCTGCCAGTTTGCGGAAGAACATGCGGAGGCACTGGGAAAGAATGAGATAGAGATCCAGGAGATGCACAACATCGTAGAGGGAGCACTTGAGAGAGTGAACCCGGCAGTGGCTAAGAGCTACCGCGATTACAGAAATTACAAACTTGACTTTATCCATATGATGGATGATGTATATACCAAGAGTCAGGCAATCCGTTATATTGGTGATAAGAGCAATGCCAATACAGACAGTGCGCTTGTAGCTACAAAGCGAAGCCTGATCTTTAATGAACTGAACAAAGAGCTTTATCGTAAATTTTTTATGAATCGTAATGAACTTCAGGCATGTAAAGATGGTTATATTTATATTCATGACCAGTCTGCACGTCTGGATACCATGAACTGCTGTCTCTTTGATGTGGCATCTGTACTCAGCGGCGGATTTGAGATGGGAAATGTATGGTACAATGAGCCTAAGACACTGGATACTGCGTTTGATGTTATGGGTGATATTATCCTGAGCACTGCTGCACAGCAGTATGGCGGATTCACAGTACCGGAAGTAGACAAGATTCTTGCACCTTATGCACAGAAGAGTTACGATAAATATATTCAGGAATTTATGAAATACTCTGACGAGAGCTGGACAGGACGTGAAGAACGTGCAATCGAGTATGCGCTTGACAAAGTCCGCAGAGATTTTGACCAGGGATGGCAGGGGATTGAGTATAAGCTGAATACAGTCGGATCTTCCAGAGGGGATTATCCATTTGTAACTGTAACTCTTGGACTTGGAATAAAGCAGTTCGAGAAGATGGCAAGTATTTCTCTTCTTGAAGTGCATAAAGGCGGACAGGGTAAGGCAGGACGCAAGAAACCGGTACTCTTCCCGAAAATCGTATTCCTTTATGATGAAAATATCCATGGAAAAGGCAAGATCAGTGAGGATGTATTTGAGGCAGGGGTTGACTGTTCTGCCAAGACTATGTATCCGGACTGGCTGTCCATGTCAGGAAAAGGATATATTTCCAGTATGTACAAGCAGTATGGAAAGGTTATAAGTCCTATGGGATGTCGTGCGTTCTTAAGCCCCTGGTACGAGAGAGGCGGTATGTATCCGGCAGATGATAAGGATGTTCCTGTGTTTGTGGGAAGATTTAACATCGGTGCGGTAAGCCTTCATCTTCCAATGATCCTTGCCAAAGCCAGAGCAGAGAGCAGGGATTCTACGAAGTGCTGGATTTCTATCTTGAGATGATCCGTAATCTGCATATCCGTACCTATGATTATCTGGGACAGATGCGTGCGTCAACCAACCCGCTGGCATATTGTGAGGGAGGATTTTACGGTGGACATCTGAAACCGAATGAAAAGATTGGCAAGATTCTGAAACCAATGACAGCATCCTTCGGAATCACTGCATTAAATGAACTCCAGGAACTTTACAATGGCAAATCCATTGCTGAAGACGGGCAGTTTGCACTGGATGTGCTGAAATATATCAACAGGAAAGTAAATGAATTTAAAGAGAAAGATGGTTATCTTTATGCAATTTATGGAACACCGGCAGAGAGTTTATGTGGACTGCAGGTGGAACAGTTCCGTAAGATGTATGGCATTGTGAAAGGGGTTTCTGATCGTCCTTATGTAAGCAACAGTTTCCACTGTCATGTGACTGAAGATGTAACTCCGATTGAAAAACAGGATCTGGAGGGACGTTTCTGGGAGTTGTGCAACGGCGGTAAGATTCAGTATGTACGTTATCCGATCGATTATAATCGTGAAGCAATACGTACTCTGATCCGCAGAGCCATGTCTTTGGGATATTATGAGGGAGTAAATCTTTCCCTTGCTTACTGTGATGACTGCGGACATGAGGAACTTGAAATGGACGTGTGTCCGGTCTGCGGTTCCAAGAATCTGACAAAGATTGACCGTATGAACGGATATCTTTCCTACAGCCGTGTGCATGGTGATACTCGTCTGAACGAAGCGAAGATGGCAGAGATTGCGGAACGTAAATCTATGTAATATCAGGTCAGGGGTAAACTTTTGAATCTGACATCATAATATGATAATTAAAAGACATATACCGGCAAGATGATATGTATTGCTCTGGTATATGTCTTTTTGTATTGTCAGATAAATATAGCAATCCTCTTAAATGTATTATTTACGAGGATTGCTATAGAATCATTTAATGATAGTTCCGGTTTTTTCGAAATATCCATCCTTTGCATGCGCAATATCTGTGATGATCGTTCTTCTGTTATCTCCCTTTTCGATAAAAGAGATTCCGGCTTCGAATTTAGGAAGCATGGAGCCTGGGGCAAACTGATTGTCAGCCATATATTTCTTAGCATCATCTACAGAAATTGTATTAAGATATTCTTCATTGTCCTGACCGAGGTTCAGACTTACTTTCTCAACACTGGTAAGGATCAGAAGAGTATCTGCATTTAATTCCTGTGCAAGAAGTCCGCTGGAAAGGTCTTTCTCAATGATCGCACTTGCACCATGAAGATCGATTCCCTGTTCCATAACCGGGATTCCGCCGCCGCCTGCTGCGATTACTACCTGGCCCGCATCTACAAGTGTGCGGATTGTTTCAAGCTCTACGATTTTCTGCGGTTTCGGAGCTGCCAGGATTCTTTTATAAGTGCCGTCAGCCAGTTTAGTGACAAAGTTTCCCTTGCTTTCTTCAGTTTCAGCCTCTTCTTCTGTAAGGACACGTCCGATGATCTTCTCAGGTTCAGCGAAAGCATCATCATATGGATCAATGACAACCTGTGTAAGGATAGTAGCTACCGGTTTATAAATACCGCGGGAAATAAGTTCTGCGCGGATTGCGGTCTGGAGGTCATATCCGATATAGCCCTGACTCATTGCCGAACATACGGACATAGGTGCAAATGTATAGTCAGGATGTGTTTTGCCAAATTCATTCATGGCTGTGTGGATCATTCCAACCTGGGGACCGTTACTGTGGGAAATGACTACACGATTTCCGGCTTCTACAAGATCTGCGACAGCTTTGGCTGCTTTTTTTGTAGCGATTTTCTGCTCCGGTAAGGTGGTTCCTAATGCTCTGTGGCCCAGTGCAACTACTGTAATTTTTTCGCTCATGGGAATTACCTCGATTCTTTCATGTTCTGTAAATATGATATCTGCGGGGTGATCTTATATATAAAGATTTTTGAAATTTTTTATCACTGATATCATAAATATTCAATCATATTGATATTCTACATTATAAAAGACTGCCAGTAGAATTGCAATAGAAAATAATCCAAAAAACACCTCGCGGGATATTACCAGTGAACAGTAACAAAAAACAAACAGCTCTCACATTTTTGTGAGAGCTGTTTTGTTTTTGAGGGGGGAGATAGAGAGTGGTTTTTCATCTATCCAAGACCTATTATATGGGAAAATTATGTTCAAAGTATGTCGAATTTCTGAAACAATCGGTAAATTTATAAAAGAATTATAAACAAATACGAAAAATAAAAAGTGGTATCTTGTTTTTATAGCATAGACATGCTAAAGTAGATTCATCGGCAACAGCCGTTATCAGTATTCTTATTTTCACGCACCGGTCCGGTGCAAAAATTTCCAATTATTTATTGATAGTCCGGGAGATGGTTTTGAATCCTGAGCAGAAACTCTGAAAATCTTATTTATTGTGCAAAACAGAGAGGAGAGATGCGTATGTCTGTGGACATGAACTTATAATCTCGAAAGATACTGTACCGATATCATTCTGACAGTGGAAGTACCTCAGATGACATAGAATAAAAATTCAGGAGAATGAGAGAATGAAAAGAAGAATATGGAATCAGTTAAAAAAAGCAGTCATGATAACGGCTGCTGTCGGGATTTTGGGAGCAGGAGCAGTATCAGCAGCAGAATTTGAAGCTGCAGAGTTATATATTCCTGCTGTGGGTTTAAAGCAGAGTGCACAGTGGATCGATGAAGAGAAATTTCAGGCAGAACTGACACTGGAAGTGAGCGGTCTGAAAGAACTGTACAAAAGTCAACAGGAAAATACTGCTTCGGAGAACGGACAGTTGCCGATGGAAAATAGTACATGGGATGGCGAAGTGAGAGAAGCAGAAGCAGCAGAAAATACGACAGATGAAGTGGATTCCGAAAATACAGAGTGTGAATCAGAGAGTGCAGTAATAGATATAGAAGATATAGAAAGCGAAGAATACCGGAAGGCAGAAGAAAACGCAGAAGGATCTGACACAGAAACCGGACAGACACAACAGAGTGAGCAGGAGAACCAAAATGAGATCAGGGAAGATAAAACCAGATATTTTCTGACTGTATATATTTCAGAATATTTTCAGGTAAATGCAGAAGCGTTAAAGAATGATCTGCAGGCTGAATCCGTACAGATACAAAATAAGAAAGGTGAGACAACCCAGATTACAAAGCTGACCTGTGAGACTGCACTTTCAGATGCGGAAACAGATATCTTTACCATGAAAGTGCCGGTGTCTCTGCGTGAAGAATATCGTATTTCTTCTGTAAAAACAAATTATCCTCTGTGCCAGGATGCACCGCTTTGCAAAGATTGGGAGGGGACAGGTGCGTATTTCTGGATGAAATCAGGGGATGAAACCCGGACTGTTGCAGAAACTCCTTCAGCTCTGCTTTCCGTACAGGAGGCAAAAACAGGGATCACAGCCCGGTTACAGCAGGAGACGAAAGAGGTACGTGCAGGGCAGAACCTTACTTATATATTGTCTGTAGAGAATACAGGAGAATTACCTCTGGAAAATATAGAGATATCCAGTGTTTTTTCTCAGGATAATATAAAAGCCGAATGGAAACAGGAAGAGGGATTTACTGCAAATGGTATGCAGGGAATTATTTCAGGTCTTAAGGCAGGAGAAATCAGAAATCTTCAGATGACAGTACAGCTTACAGAAGAGCAGGCAGGAGAGCTTATTCATACAGTAACTGTAAAAGCGAAATATCCGGGAAAGGAAGAAAGTATTGGATGTCAGAAATCAGTCGAAACAGAAGTCATTGCATTAAAGGCTACTTTTGAGGTGGAGAAAACTGCGGACAGAACACAGGCATATCCGGGAGATACGATCACATATCAGATCTGCATCAGGAATACGGGTGAGCGGACACTTCATTCGGTTCTCAGTACAGAAAGATTCCAAAATGCCGGTATTCAGGCAAACTTTGTCAGGAAAGAGGGCGTAACATTAAACAGCACAGGCACACAGGCTCTGATTCCGCAGATCGCACCGGGAGAGGCTTTTGCACTTTACGCCACAGTGACTGTTCCACAATATATGGCAAGTCAGGAATTGATCAATGAGGTAATCGTTACATCTGATGAGACTGGTACACAGGCAATGACATCTAAGGCAAACGTAGAATTAAAGGAAACTGATAATATTGTTACAGTTACGCCGCAACCGGCATCTCTGGCTTCCCAGAGTTATGGATATGACTCAAAGTCCGGAAGTGCTTATACTACTGCTTCCAAACCACGTACAGGAGATGAGACAGAAACGGCTTTGTATATTGTACTGGGGATTTTTGCAATCATGTCCGGAGTCAGCGCATTTTGTTACAGGAAGACAAAAAAACAGCAGAAGTAGAGAAACAACGTTGAAACGACAGGGGAGGTGTGCTATTCTTATATAGAATATACGCTTTAGTAAAACACCTCTGCCTGACTTTAAAGAAATTGCGTTACTGTGAACGGAGTGAACAGTAACGAAATTGCCGCAGAGGCTGTATAAAATTCAGGCAGGCAGGAAATGATATGGAGGATTAAAATGAAATTAATATCCTTACTGGAAAAGCTGGAATATACATGTCTTCAGGGCAGTACAGACCAGGAAGTAAAAAATGTGATTTATGATTCCCGGAAAGTAGAAGAGGGCTCTCTTTTTGTCTGTATCCGCGGCGCAGTGGTGGATGGCCATAAATTTGTGCCGGATGTAGTTGCAAAAGGAGCAAAGGTTCTGATTGTGGAAGAAGCTGTGGAAGCACCGGAAGATGTGACAGTCATTCTTGTGAAAGATACACGATATGCGATGGCGTTTATTTCTGCCGCATATTTCGGATATCCCGCAGAGAAACTGAAAACAATCGGTATCACAGGAACAAAAGGAAAAACAACCACTACGTATATGGTAAAATCTATTCTGGAAAATGCCGGATATAAAGTGGGACTGATCGGAACCATTGAAGCGATCATCGGTGACAAAGTGATTCCTGCAAAGAACACAACACCGGAGTCTTATGTGATTCAGGAATATTTCCATGAGATGGCAGAAGCCGGCTGTGACTGTGTGGTTATGGAAGTTTCCTCCCAGGGACTGATGCTTCACAGAACTCAGGGATTTGTTTTCGATTTTGGTATTTTTACAAATATTGAGCCGGATCATATCGGACCGAATGAACATAAGGATTTTGATGATTATCTCAGATGCAAGTCCTTACTTCTGAAACAGTGCAAGGTAGGAATTGTAAACAGAGATGATGAACATTTCGAGAAGATTATTGAAGGTCATACATGCAGCCTGGAAACTTATGGATTTTCACCGGACGCAGACCTTCGTGCGGAAGATGCAAAGCTGGTCGGAGGTAAAGGATATCTGGGTATTTCCTACCATCTGAAAGGACTTCTGGATTTTCATGTGGAGATAGATATTCCCGGTAAATTCAGCATCTACAATTCATTGACAGCAATCGCGATCTGCGTTATTTTAAGGTTTCGGAAGAGAACATTCTCAAAGCCTTAAAAGTAGCTAAGGTAAAAGGCCGTATCGAAATGGTAAAAGTATCCGATGATTTTACTCTGATGATCGATTACGCGCATAATGCCATGGCTCTGGAGAGTCTTCTGACCACTTTGAAAGAATATCATCCCCACAGACTGGTATGTCTGTTTGGATGCGGAGGCAACAGATCAAAGCTTCGCCGCTATGAGATGGGAGAGGTTTCCGGAAAGCTTGCAGACCTTACCATCATTACCTCTGATAATCCACGTGATGAAGAACCACAGGCGATCATCGATGATATCAAGATCGGTATGGCAAAAACCGATGGAAAATATGTAGAGATTCCGGACAGAAAAGAAGCCATCGCCTATGCGATCCATCATGGAGAGCCGGGGGATATTATAGTTCTGGCAGGTAAGGGACATGAGGATTATCAGGAAATTAAAGGAAAGAAATATCCTATGGATGAACGTGTCCTGATCGCAGATATTCTTGCTGGTAAATAGGTAGCGGGTCAAACAGGAATAAGTTCATGATATATGCTGATATAATAATTGATATTTCCAGTGATAAACTGGACCGGAGTTTTCAATATCGTGTACCGGAAAGGCTGGAGAAGAAAATAAAGGCAGGGATGGTGGCAGCCATCCCTTTTGGAAATGCCGGCCGGGTGCGTAAAGGATATGTGATCGGATTGTCAGATAAACCGAAAATTGCTCCCGAAAAGATTAAAGAAATCAGTGAAATCTGCAGTGGAGAAGAGACTACGGAATCCAGACTGATCGCCCTGGCAGCCTGGATGAGAGAAAATTATGGTTCCACCATGATCCAGGCTCTCAGGACAGTACTTCCTATCCAGGAGAAAATCAAGGCAAAAGAGAAAAAATATATATGCCTGGATATTTCCGAAGAGGCGGGAACGCAGTTGCTGAAAGAACTTGAACAAACAAGGTTTAAAGCCAGAACAAGACTTCTGAGGGAACTTCTGGAGAAAAAAAGACTGGATTATACACATGCGGCGAAAGAACTGGGGACAACTTCTGCTGTTGTAAAGAAATTTCAGGAGCAGGGGATTATCCGCATAGAATATGATGAGATAATGAGAACTTCACTGAATACAGGTGATATTTCCGGAGAAAGGCGAATGCCGCTTACAGATGAACAGGAAGCGGCAGTAAAGCAGATACAGAGAGAGTGGAAAAACCCATCGCCGAAGCCTGTACTGATCGAGGGAGTGACAGGGAGCGGGAAAACCCAGGTGTATATAAAGCTGATCGAGCAGACGCTTTCTCAGGGAAAAGAAGCAATCGTGCTGATCCCGGAGATTGCTCTGACATATCAGACGGTACGCAGATTTTATTCCAGATTTGGGGATAAAGTATCAGTTATCAATTCCAGACAGTCTCAGGGAGAACGCTATGATCAGTTTAAACGTGCGAAAAAGGGAGAAGTCCAGGTGATGATCGGTCCCAGATCTGCGCTGTTTACGCCATTTGCCAGTCTGGGACTGATCATTATTGATGAAGAACATGAACCAAGCTATAAAAGTGAAAGCACACCCCGTTATCATGCAAGGGAAACTGCAATCCGGAGAGCTGTTTTAGAACATGCAAATGTGGTAATGGGTTCAGCTACTCCATCAGTGGAAGCCTACAGTAAGGCAATGAATGGGGAATATAGTCTGGTCAGGCTGACAACAAGATATGGAAGCAGACCTCTGCCCCGGGTTTCTATCGTAGACCTGCGTGAGGAATTAAAAGCAGGAAACAGGTCTGTACTGAGCAGAGAACTCCGGCAAAAGATGAAAGGCCGGTTTGAGAAAAAAGAACAGGTAATGCTTTTTCTGAACAGAAGAGGATACGCAGGTTTTGTATCCTGCCGGTCCTGTGGACATGTGATGAAGTGTCCGCATTGTGATGTTTCTCTTTCGGAGCATAATAATGAAAGGCTTTTATGTCATTACTGTGGATATGAGACAGGAAAACCCCGGATATGCCCGGTGTGCGGATCGCCTTATATTGGCGGATTTAAGGCAGGAACACAGCAAATCGAGAAGGTAGTGCGGGAAGATTTTCCAGAAGTCAGGACTCTCAGAATGGATTTTGATACAACAAGAACCAAGGGCAGCTATGAAAAGAT
>ENA-OQHY01000176-OQHY01000176.1-human-gut-metagenome-genome-assembly--contig:-NODE-176-length-36468-cov-6.415206_pt1 | contig 36468 bp, 38 predicted proteins | sample MGYA00242570_ERZ504733 | MGnify/ENA primary metagenome ERZ504733 (study PRJEB26092, sample SAMD00036219) | human gut metagenome | host: Homo sapiens | study: EMG produced TPA metagenomics assembly of... | reverse complement strand
TTTTTTTCTTTCTTTGGCTGCTGCACCGGATTCTGGAAGCTGCCCAGATCGATCATACTCACATTCGGCATATTCAACAGGTCAGAATAATTGAACTTACCCTCATTAAACTGCTGATTCATAGAATTAAAGCTCTTTTGCATACAATCTGTGCAGACATGTATGTTATTTGGAAGTTCGATCATCGGACCGGCCTTGCTCTCAGGTCTGCGGCAGAGAAAACAGAATTTTTCGGATTTGTTTCTCTTTTTCTCTGCATCTTCGCTGCTGTCTATTATTTCATCATCATTATAGTTCTCGCTCATAATGACTCCTTTCTATATCCTCTTATTCGTAACAGTACAGTGCTCCTGCAGGATAGCAGGCTGCTGGACCATTACGCTTATTTAACTGAATTATATCATACAATTCCCTTATAACAAAATGAAAGTTTTATAAACACAAAAAGAATCCTGCCCAGGTTACTGTTCACTGATAATATTATAAAAGACACCGCCGCATGGGCGATGTCTTTTGTTTTATTCATTGTCCGGTCTGGTGCCGAGAGTCAGTTCTATAGTATTTTCTTCATATTCCCCATTAGTAGCTCTTGCAATAACTGCCTCAATCTTCTCTCCCGATTTATAATACTGCAGTTTATCCAACAGATCATCACCATCACTGACTTTCTGTCCGTCGAATTTTACGATGATGTCGCCTTTACAGATACCTGCCTCCTGTGCCGGAGAATCATCCTCCACACTTCTTACAAAGGCGCTGTGGGCATATTATACATCTCGATTGCCTCTGTGGTCAGATTGGCAAGACTTACTCCCAGATATCCTTTTTTGCTGCTGTCTACTTTCTCCCTGTCTCACGATTCATCAGTCTTCCAGAATAGGCTTTGCCTTGGAAATAGGAATGGCATATCCCATACCTTCCACAGCACTGTCTGCGTATTTTGCAGAATTGATGCCGATCAGCTCGCCTTTCATATTCAAAAGTGCACCACCACTGTTACCCGGATTGATTGCCGCATCCGTCTGGATCAGTCCTGTACTGTTCGTTCCGTCATCTGTAGAAATCGTCCGGTTCAATGCACTTATCCAGCCTGATGTTACAGACTGACCATATCCAAGCGCATTACCGATCGCAACTACCTGCTGCCCTACTGCCAGATCATCCGAACTTCCTATCTGAGCAATCTTGATCTGATTTAAAGTGTCCTCAGGGATATCCGATTTCTTCACCGCAACTACTGCCAGATCATTATCAGCATCTGTACCTTAATCTTGGCACTGACCGCATCCTCTACATTCAGATCTCCATTATCTCCCGCATTCACAGTCTCTGTCTCTGCATTTGCCACATCATCCCCGATAAAGCAGACACTCAGAGTTGTAGCTCCATCCACCACGTGATTATTCGTTGCGATCAGAAGCTCATCATCATTATCTCCAACGATAATCCCTGAACCTGTTGACGCACTCTTATATTGGTGGGAACTATATCCGAAAAAGCTTGGTATTTCCTGAACACTGACAGTAGTGATCGCAACTACAGAAGGCATGGAAGCCTGAGCCACTGCTGCTACTGTTCCATTCTCAGAGTCAGACAGCACCTTATCGGCAGTGCTGTCATCTGATGCCGTTTCCTGAAGATCCACACTGTCTGTAGTTTTAATCTGCACCGAAGACTTACCTGTATTCAGGAATCTGTCTGCTGCAAAATTTGCCGCCTGAAATACAACTGCCGCCACCAGGCCAAAGATCACAGCCAGTGCGATTGTCGCCCCTGCTTTTTTCTGAAAAGAATTCTGATTTCTTCTGTGTCCAGAGGGACCGGATGGTTTCAAAACAGTTCTCTGTTCTTCATGGAACTGATAATGTTCATATCTGGGCTGCTGACCGGAATCATCTGTTTTTTCACCCAGGTTTCTTTCATCATTCATGTAATCTGCTCCCTTCTGTTCCTGTATTACTGTTTATCGGAACACTCCCCGAAATAAACAATGATCTGTAACTGTTTTATTTCTGCACAGTTACAGCAATTCTTCTCCTGAACTCTGGAATCAGTATATCAATTAATTGTGTTCAAAATGTGACAATTATCGTAAATTGGCGTGTCTTAAGGTCATCCTCTTACCTTTATTTTCTGTTCCAGTAATATGGACTCATGGTACATGCAAGAACAACTTTCCGGGGAAGTTTTCTGTATCTTTTCCCCAGAAAATATCCTGCATATTTCATTCCGCTCTGCCAGATCAGCTGAGGAATCAGCCAGAAGTGTCCCGTTCTTATCAGATAGCCCAGGCTTCTTTTTACCAGACGGATTCCCTCTCCCTCAGAAGGTACTCCTTCAAAAATTTCCGGATGCTCTGCCTGGGATACTCCCAGATCGAAGTTTCTGTGAAACTGCTGCCTTCCGGAATAATTATGGGAATGATACACTCTCGCATCTGCCGCATAGACAACTGAATAGCCTTTCTGAATCATTGTTCCGGCACAGATCATATCTTCATTGAAAATCGCCCGCTCTGTAAAACCGCCTGTTTTCAGATAAATCCCTTTATCATAGGCCGCACACACATTAGAACAGAAATAGGTCTTGATCCCGTACTTATCAATATCAGCCAGCGACTTTACCGAGGACTGCTCCGGATAATTAAAAGAACGGGTATAACGTTCCAGAAAGCGACAGTCTGCCCTGGGTAATTGTCTTGCATAGGCTGCTCCTGCACCCGGATTTTCACTGACAGCACAGACAAGATTTCCAATTACTTTTCTGTCAGCAGGGAGAGCATCCTGTGTCATAAAGATCATAATATCTGCATTCGAAAGTTCTGCTGCCCTTCTTCTGGTTCCGCCATGATCAAAATCCTTCTGTTCCAGGTGATGAACCTCAAGGATCGGACATTTCTCCCATTCTCTGTTCCAGTACTGCTCTCCCGTATTCATAACCAGAATCCTGCGAGGACGGTATTCCTGTTCTTCCAGCCTGTGCAGCAGTTCTCCAAATTCTCTGCCGGGACGATAGGCAGGAATGATTACATCAACTGTCGCAGTGTCATTATATTTTTCCTTATGCGTCATCCTCAACACTCCTTATCTGAAAAGAGGACCATCCTTTCCAACAGATGGTCCTCTTTTCTATTATTTATATTTTTATAGCAGTTCCCTCTTACTGTTCTTCAGAACTTGCTCCAGAATCATCGCTGAATCCATCGTCGCCGCCGGTCTCATCTCCACCGGTGTCATCGCCGCCGTCGTAGTCTCCACCACCAGTGTCACTGCCGGTGTCATCGCCGCCATTATCATAACTGCCGTCATCACCACTGTTATCATAATCGCCACCGCCGCCATAATCTCCGCCGCCATTATCATAACCGCCATCATAACCACCGTTATCATAATCATTGTCATAATCATAATCGCCGCTGTTATCCGTACTGCCGGAGGTATTATCGCCGGACCATACAAAAGTGTCATTTGCATTTGTGGTATCAGTGTCCTGTGTCGTAGTCTTGGCTGCATCATCCAGCTTACTTTCTCCGCCGACGATCTCAAGTATCTTATTACTGCGGGCCACTACCTCAGAAGACGGAGTATAATCCTGATCATCATACAGGAACTTGTGAAGTTCAACTACATTGTTCTCAAGATCAGTAGGAACAATAATACTTCCCTTGATATTGGAGAATTTAAACTTCTGCGGGAATCCCGTACTGTCTGTAAATTTATATCCGATCAGAGTCGGAATAAGTCCCAGAATATCCTGCTTTGAAAGAGATGTTGTAACCATCGGGAATACATCATCCATAATCTTAAAGATAGAAGAAAGACCTGCTATCTTCGCCTTATCAAAGAGCATTCCAAGTACTCGTCTCTGACGCTCTGTACGTCCCATATCCAGACTTGCAGTATAACGGATACGGCAATAGGATGTCGCCTGTACGCCGTTCAGATGATAAGTTCCTACAATTGCTTCCTGATCTTCCGGCTTTGGCTCCGGTTTCTCGAGCGGAGTGTAGTCTTTTCCTGTCAGCTTGGATGTTTCCACGCAATAGTTATTCATATGTTCAATTTCCGCATAAGATAACGGAATATCAAGACCGCCAAGATCATCTATCACTTCTACAAGTGCGGAAAAATCAGCCGTCGCATAATCGGAAATATCCAGATCCAGGTTTGTATTTAACATGGTGATCGCCTGTTCCGGACCACCCAGCGCATAGGCTGCATTTGCCTTCGTATAGGTATCATCTCCAACATTGAGAAGTGTATCTCTGTATACGGAAACCATACGCACTTCTTTTGTATCGTTGTTTACACTCACAATGATCATGGTATCACTGTTCTGTGCAGAATACTGGGAGCTTCCCCCTTATACTACAGAACAATTGCTCCATATTTTAAAAGACATAAAATTTGCAGATGTAGAAAAACAGGGTTTCATGCCGGTATATGAACGTCAGAAAATCACTGACGATCTCCACGAAACCTGTGGATTCAGAACAGACTATCAATTCATAACAAAACGGAAAATGAAAGGAATTCAGAAAAAAAGTAAGCGGAGATAAAACATTACTATGTTTCGTGTATGCAGATAAAAGTGCCACACCCCTTGTATTTGAAGGGCACTGAAAAACTTCCATTTCTTCTTAAGTGGAAGTTTTTCTTTTATATTATTTTCAAATCTTTACTTAGGAAAATCATAAAAAGCTATGGTTTACTCCATAGCCAGCTCATCTAATCTTACTATTCGTTTTACATTTGCTGTAAATGCCGTAAAATACATTTGCAGATGCATAGCAAATAAACCTCTCGAATCTGCTTTACGCAAACCGTGAGCTTCCTTTAGTTCTCCATTCTTTTCTTCTATCCTGTGCCGAATCTTCATTCGCTCCTGAAAATATTCGCTTTCTTCAAATTTAAGCCTTTCAAGATTTTTCTCGCTTGCTTGCGTGATACTGTAGCTTCTTGTTTTAGCGTTTGATCTTCCTACACGGCATTTTTCTCTTTGGGGACATTTCCGACACGTTACTTTGCTAAATATATATCTTAAATAAGTATTCCCATTTTTTGCCGTTCTTTTTTCTACACGCGTGGAAAGCTCTCCGGCAGGACACTGCAGCATCCCAGCATCTTTATTAAAGCAGAAACCTTCCTCAAGGTTCCCGTTTGCTGCAGCAGCTACTGCTGTATTGGTTCTGGCAATCAATGTAATCTCTTTTCCGCAGACTTCCAGATTGTCATCACTGACATATGCCATATCGCCTATAACTTCTGTAACTTTTATTCCATTTTCCTTCGCGTTTTCTATCAGTTTGGTAATTCCTGCCATCTGGTGCTCCTCCATCTGTTACAGTGATCCCCGCAATGAGACGTTCTTCAGTCATCGCAAGATGATTCTTATATCCATAGAACGTACTGGTTGCCGTTTTATGTCCAAACCGTGCATCTTTATCATCTTTGGATCGGATCTCTTTGAGCCGCTCATCTTCTAGTAGTTCTTTCATTTCATGAGAAAGTTTCTGTATCTTTTTATTTCCACAGGATTTTATTCCTTCCTCCAGAACCTGGAGTAGTTCCCTAGTATAGGCAATTTCTTCATCCAGTCCTGCTTCCAAAGAGGGTTTCTCAGGAAATCGCTCTGATAATTCAAAAGCTGTTTTATAAACCTCTTTCCGAAGTTGTTTGCTCATATCCCGCAGAATCTGCGTTGGAGATTTTGCCCAGACAGAAGCAATTGTATGGGTGGAATCAACGATAATGGTTCCCGATTTGATCAGATTTTTATCCAAAGCCTGTTGAATGGTTTCTTTTAACATTTCTTCCAGAATATCTTCTGTAATACGAGTTTTTCTGAATTTTGTGAGAAGACTGGGATCTATCATTTTTGCTTCTGGTTCCAGGTCAAGGAAAAATTTATATGCCATGTCCGTCTGGGCGCTGCTAATCAGGGCTTCGTCAGAAAGATCGTACAGTTTTTTCAGGAAAAGCAGTTTAAACATCATTTCTGGTTCCTTTGCCGGGCGACCGAAATTTTCACAAAAAAGCCCAATTCTTTTTTAGAATCAGACTTTTTCAGTGCCCTTTTAAATATGGTTTTGATTTGGTTTTGTAGCATAAAAAAATCTCCTTGTAGTTGTATTTGCATCGTGCAGATGCTTCTTTAACTACAAGGGCCGCTCTCACTACTTCTAAAAACCAATCAGTAGTGAGAGCGGCCGCACATTTGAGTTGAAGTGTCAACCCCTATTTAGGGAAAAACTAAAAAAGAGGTTAGACCTCATGTATAAGATCTAACCTTGAAAATTAACTAAATGACATTGACCAGTGAACAGTAACAAAATAACCTTACATAAAACAACAGTATATACACCCAAAAACAGCAGGTTCCGGATCACTCCGAAAACCTGCTGTCCTGATTCGCTGACTATTATTATTTTACGATAAAAGATTTTCTCTTGCTGACAACATCGAAGATAACGGCTGCAAGAAGAACCATACCTTTGACAACCTTCTGGATATTCTGGTCAATACCATGATACTCATACCAAGGTTCAGAACACCCATAAGGAGGGCACCAATGATAACACCGGGAACTGTACCGGTACCACCATAAGCAGAAGCACCACCGATGAAACATGCACCGATCGCATCCATCTCGAAGTTTGTACCTGCCTGTGGGTTGGATGAGTTCAGTCTGGCCATTGTCACCATACCTGCAATAGCTGCCAGAAGGCCCATATTCAGGTAAGCAAGGAAATAAACCTTGTTTGTGTCAATACCGGAAAGCTTTGTTGCCTTCTCATTACCGCCAACTGCATAAAAATAACGACCTGTTGTAGTCTTGGAAGCAATGTATGTATAAATTGCGATGATCACTGCAACCCAGAGAAGGGAATTCGGGATACCTTTGTACTGAGCAAGTCTGAACATGAATGCAAGAACAACTACACAGATCAGAACCATCTTCACTGCAACACCACCGAAAGACTCAACACTGTAGCCTTTTTTTGCACGGTCTGCACGGTTTTTCATAACAAGTGCAACATAGACGATGCAGACAATAATGCCAACTACAAAACATGTTCTGTTAAATCCTTCACCTCCACCAAGGAAGTCCGGAATATAGTTATTGAACAGAGCCAGATAAGCATCCGGCATCGGGGCCAGGGTCTGTCCTTCCAGAACTACGTTGGAAAGGCCACGAAAAGCAAGCATACCTGCCAGAGTAACAATAAATGGAGGAATTCGTACATAAGCGATCCAGAATCCCTGCCATGCACCAATGGCAATACCCACAAGAAGCATCACGATCATAGTGAGATACGGGTTCATACTGTTGAGAACCATCATCTTACCACCGACAGCAGCAACAAAGCATACAACAGAACCAACTGACAGATCGATGTTACCACCTGTTAAAATACAGAACAGCATACCGGTTGCAAGAATAAATACATATGCATTCTGGGCTACCAGGTTATTTACATTCTGCGGAAGAAGCATAACGCCCTTTGTGTTCACAGAAAACATGATCACAACAAATACCAGAACAATGACCATGGTATATTTTTTTAATATTTCTGAAAAACTAATCTTTTTCTCCATCTTCTTACTCTCCTTTACCTGACTTCACGATCCTGGACATGATCAGCTCAGATGTAGCTTCCTCACCACTTACCTCACCTACGAATCTGCCCTCGTTCATGATATAGATTCTGTCTGACATTCCAAGCACTTCCGGAAGCTCAGAAGAGATCATGATCACAGATTTTCCTGCTGCGACCAGGTCATTGATGATACAGTAGATTTCATATTTGGCACCTACGTCAATACCTCTTGTAGGTTCATCCAAGATCAGAATATCCGGCTCTGCAAACATCCATTTTGCAAGAAGGACCTTCTGCTGATTACCACCGCTCAGGTTTCCGACATTCTGCTCAACTGTCGGACACTTGGTTTTCAGTTTCTTCCTGTATTCCTCAGCAACTGCGTATTCTTTATCCGTATCGATCACTTTTCCATTACTGATACCGGACATGTTTGCAAGCGTAGTGTTCATCTTTATGGACTTGGAAAGGATCAGCCCGTTTCCTTTTCGATCCTCTGTAACATAAGCAAGCTTGTTGTCGATGGCTTCCTGAACTGTATTCAGCTTCACTTCTTTTCCGTTCATGAACACCTGTCCAGAAATTTTAGTTCCATAGCTCTTGCCAAAAATACTCATAGCCAGTTCTGTACGTCCTGCTCCCATCAGTCCTGAAATACCGACAACCTCTCCTTTATGTACTTTAAAGGATACGTTATTTACCACCTTACGTTCTGTATACAGCGGATGATAAACATTCCAGTTTTTAATCTCCATGGAAACATCGCCGATCTTTACATTTGGACGTTTCGGGAACCGGTCTGTCATCTCACGTCCAACCATTCCCTGAATGATCCTCTGCTCAGAAAAATCGTCTTTATTTTTATCCAGTGTTTCAATGGTAGATCCATCTCGGATAACTGTGATCTTATCTGCTACATAGGAGATTTCATTTAATTTATGGGAAATGATGATAGAGGTCATTCCCTGCTTCTTGAATTTCAGAAGAAGATCCAGAAGAGCTTTGGAGTCATCTTCATTCAGTGATGCGGTAGGCTCATCCAGAATGAGCAGCTTTGCATTCTTTGCAAGTGCCTTTGCGATCTCAACCAGCTGCTGCTTACCTACACCAATATCCTTGATCAAAGTTCTGGAGGATTCCTCCAGTCCTACTATTTTCAAATATTTATCTGCTTCTCCATAAGTTTCATTCCAGTTGATGGAAAAGCTTTTGCCTCTTTCATTACCCAGATACATGTTCTCCCCGATAGTCATGTACGGATCAGAGCAAGTTCCTGGTGGATGATTACAATTCCTTTATGTTCACTGTCTTTGATAGTGTTAAACTTACAGATCTCACCATCATAAATAATATTTCCTTCATACGAACCGTACGGATAAATACCACTTAATACATTCATCAATGTAGATTTACCGGCACCGTTTTCACCTACCAGTGCGTGGATCTCGCCTTCCTCGACCTGGAGATTAACATTATCCAGTGCCTTTACACCTGGGAAAGTTTTGGTGATATTTTTCATTTCCAGAAGTATCTTAGCCAACTCAATTTCCCTCCCTTTCCACTGTTCATGCAGGCGGTTATATTCCCCGCCTGCATGTGATAAATTTCTTTCTTAAAAATTCTGATTATTTGATCTGATCCTCTGTGTAGTATCCGGAGTCGATCAGGATCTCTTTGTAGTTATCTGTTGTAACAACAACCGGATCGCAAAGGTATGTCGGGATGACACCGGTTCCGTTATCATAGGATTTTGTATCGTTCACTTCCGGCTCCTCACCTTTCATGATGGAGTCAACCATTTTTACTACTGCAGATGCAAGAGCTCTTGTATCTTTGAATACAGACATTGCCTGTTTTCCTGCTACAAGGTTCTTAACGTTTGGTGTGTCACAGTCCTGACCAGTAATGATCGGATATTCTCCTGTGTAGGAAGCTGCCAGTGCATTCTCAACACCAAGGGCTGTGGAATCGTTGGAGCAGAGAACTGCGTCAAGATTTGTTCCGTCAGAGTAGTTACCTGCGATGATAGTATCCATTCTGTCCTGTGCTTTTGCACTGTCCCAGTTTGCGGTAGCAACCTGCTCGAACTCTGTCTGACCGGATTTTACTACCAGCTTACCGTCATCGATGTATTTCTGGAGAACATCCATTGCACCACCGAAGAAGAAGTTACAGTTGTTATCGCCAGGATCTCCTGTGAACAGCTCAATATTGAATGGTCCGTCCTGATTGTCAAGATCCAGTGCATCTACCAGGTACTCACCCTGTTTCTGACCTACTTTGTAGTTATCAAATGTTGCATAATAGGTTACTGCATCGGAATTCATAAGAAGACGGTCATAAGAGATAACCGGAATTCCTTTTTCTTTGGCCTGTTTCAGAGGCTCGCCAAGGCTGCTTCCATCGATGGATGCCACAACCAGAAGGTCACATCCGTTTGCTACCTGGTTCTCAAGCTGGGAAACCTGTGTGCTTACATCATTGGATGCATACTGAAGGTCTACCTCATATCCTGCTGCCTCCAGCTCTTTCTTCATGTTATCGCCATCCTGGTTCCATCTCTGGAGATCCTTGGTCGGCATGGTAACACCGATCAGTTTCTTGTCTGCTGCCTGTGCTGTTGCTGCCGGAACTACCACCATACCAGCTACCATTGTTGCGCAAAGAAGTGCAGATACCATTTTTCTTTTCATTGTAAAATCCTCCGTTTCATTATTTGTTTTTGGAATCACGTTTCCTTTGATGATGTTACTATAGCACAGGACTGTCTGGACATAGTTGGCAAGGACAGAGACATTTTTTTGCAAAAGAAAATGCCCTGCATCAGGCAAGACATTTTTGCACCAAAAATCTGCTATTGATTTTTGTCATAATTGTGTATTATTGCGCATATGGATACACTGCCACATTACTTGCAGAATTTCACTGCCACATATATGCCGGTATGCAATCTGTTCTGCATTACTCTGTATCGTAATCTATATTGAGATATACTTCATCTCGTCTGTGGAAACCGCCGTCAATGATCACCTCATCAATATTATCCCTTGTAACGGCAACCGGTTCCAGCACCTTCGCCGGGATATCGTAGCTTCCATCGTTCATGGTATCTGTCACATCTGACGAAATCTTTCCCTCTTCTGCCATCTTCACCGCATATTCAGCTGCCTGGCGTGCCAGATCTTCGATAGATTTAAATGCTGTCATGTACTGGGTTCCTTCCACAATACGCTGACATGCAGCCAGATCACCATCCTGGCCTACCACGATCACCTGTCCGGCAAGCTGGTTTTCCGCAAGAATCTGTATCACCTGGCTGGCAATATCATCATTTCCGCACATGATTCCCTTTACATCAGGATACTCTTCCAGTGCTTCCTCCACATAATCTGCTGCCAGCTCCGCGACCCAGCCCTCACAGTTGGCTTCGTAAACCACCTTCAGATCACTGTTTTTCAGAGTGTCTTCAAATCCCTCTTTTACCATGTCCACATTGTTATCTGAAGCAGATCCCTGGATCATAAAAATCTTTCCGCCATCAGGGATCGCTTCCATCATGGACTGTGCCATAACCTCTCCGACTTTCCGGTTATCAAAGGAAATATACATGTCTGTATCCGCATCATTTACCATGCGGTCATAGGAGATCACCCTGATTCCTGCATTGTGGGCACGCTCCACAGCCTCAGATAATGCTTTGCAGTCTCTGGCAATGATCACGATCACGTCCATATGCTTCTTGATAAAATAGTCAATCTGGCTGATCTGCTCTTTTGTATCTGCTCCCGCATCCTGAACATTCACTTCCGCTCCCAGCTCCCTTGCTGTTGCCACGAATACATCCCTGTCACGAATCCACCTCTCAATAACAAAAGAATCCACTGTAAGACCGATCTGAATTTTCTTTTCACCACTGTCTTCCTCTGTATCGTTTTCCTGTGCAGCTGTCTGCTTTGTTTTTTCGGAAGCGCAGCCATTCAGCATCAATGTCAACAGACACAGCAAGATCAACAGCTTCCTAATCATTTTCCCCCCGCTCATATTGTCTACCTCAACTTCTCTCTAAATTCACTTGGTGTCACGCCTTCGTATTTCTTGAATATCCTGCTGAAATAATTGGGGTCGCTGTATCCGGATTCCGCACAGATCTCCTTGATGGAAAGCCCTGAATCCTTGAGAAGTTCTCTTGCATTCCGAAGCCGCACTTCTGTAAGATACTCGATAAAATTTCCTCCGGTCTCCTGCTTAAAAAGCTTGCTGAAATAATAAGGGCTGATATCCACCTCCCGTGACACCTCATCCAGTGAAATATCTTTTTTGTAATTGTCCCGAATATAGGACTTTGCTTTTTCGATAATAGAAACCGCTTCTTTTTCCCTTGCACTTTCCATGTTACTGCAGATTTCTGATGTTTTGCCCAGGAACCATTTTTTCATTCCTTCTATATCTGTATATTCCTGGATCTCATGAATATAATTTCTGCGGCAGCTGATCGCATATTTCACGGTACCTGCAAAAGGCCTTTTTTTTCCACTCCCATCACAAGCTCCAGGATCTTAATGCGCATGTCCTCCAGATCTACTCCCGGCTGCTTCTCCATCCACCTGATAAATTCCTCGGCACAGCTTAAAGCTCCTGCCACATCCTTATCCATCACCCGCTTTTCATAGCGACGTTCCAGATCTCTTGGATATTCGCCGTCATATTTCTGTGCAGCCGGAACATCCTCAATATGTATCACATGGCTGGTACTTTCCCGAAGTGCGATCATGCCTCCTTGAAGGATTCTTTCATGGTGCTTCCCATCTCCTTCACCCGGCCGATACCACAGCGAAATTTACTGTCAATCCTGCTTTCCAGCTTATGTACCATGTTTCTGGTTCTTGTTACAACCTCCACACGTTCCTCATAGGACTCCCTGGAATTACGGTACGGAACAAGCAGTACAATACGGTTTCCCATAATGGGTCCTACCAGACATTCAAAAAATCCCTGAGCGATTTCCCGGAATGTGGAATAAAATTTGTTTGCCTTCACACTGGCCCCCACCGCATTGGTAAGAACACCATTTTCCGTAGAATCCCCGAATTCAGCCACGATCATATATCCATATTCTTCCCGGATATCCAGAAGCTCCCTGTAATTATCCTGATATGTCTGAAAATCATCCTGCAGAAGAATATTATTGATATATCCGCTCTCGATCATGGGTACAACTGTCTCCAGCTTTTCACGGATACGGAGATCATCGCTTCGCTTCTGTCTTGTGGAATCTACCTTTTCCATAGCTTTGGAGCATATTTCCAGAATCACCTTTTTGTTTACCGGCTTGGTAAGAAATTCCATAACTCCAAGATTTACCGCTTCCCTGGCATAATTAAATTTATCATAGGCTGTAATGATCACAAAGACCACAGATCTGTTAAATTTCTGAATTTCCCGGATTGCCTGGATCCCACTTAAGCCCGGCATCTGAATGTCCATAAAGCAGATATCCGGCGGATATTTCTCCGCCTCCTCCACAACCACACGGCCTGTCTTGGCTGTATGGATCTCACATTCATTTCCATAGTTGGAACTTATAATATTTTTCAGGGATTCCAGCATGATCCCTCATCATCAGCAATCAGGATTCTGTACATTTTTTTCGCTCCTCTCCAGAGGAATATTGATCACTACCTCTGTTCCCATTCCTTCACCTTCACTGTATATTTCCATTAATCCGTCCCGCTCATAATACAGTTCCAGACGCTGATCACATTATTCATTCCAATTCCCGTGGAATCACCCTCGCCTGAACTGCTGTGGACTTTTTTTGACAGTACTCTTTGTATCTGTTCTCCGGTCATGCCCAGTCCGTTATCCCGAACACTGATCTCAATATGGTCGTTCCATTTCTCCACACTGAGATCAATATGTCCTTCCCAATCTATATTCCGGATTCCATGATTGACTGCGTTTTCCACAACCGGCTGCAGGATCATACTGGGAACACGTACATTTTCCACATCACATTCCACTTTTTTTGAAAAATGGATGTCCCCGGCAAACCGTACATTCAGAATATAAATGTAATTGTCCACAGCCTCCAGTTCTTCCTCCAGTGTGGCATCTTCCTCACCCTTCTTTACATTGTAGCGAAAAAAATCTGCCATCTTTTCCACAAAGATACTGGTTTTTTCTGCATCCTCCATCATTGCAAGCTGTACTCCTGCATTCAGGGAATTAAAAAGGAAATGCGGATTGATCTGAGACTGGAGATACTTAAGCTGTGCCTCCTTGAGATGTGTTTCCATCAAAAGCTCCCTCTCTATCATCTGCTGTTCTTTTTCCATGCTGGCCTTTGTCCTGGCAATGTAAAGACCAAGATTATCCACCATGGTATTAAAGGCTCTTGTTACCGTTCCAAGCTCATCCCTGGAATCTGCTGGGGGCATCTTTACATTAAAATTCCCCTGACCTACCAGCTGTGCAGTTTCTGCCATATTAGTCAGCGGCAGGAACATCTCCCTTGTTGCCATGATCAGAAGGAACATCCCACAGATCACCACCAGAAGCATGATCATCATATTACTGATCTCCAGATATCTCATAACCGCCCGGAGAGCTGCATAAGTCTGGGAATTTTCTTTAAAAAGCTGCTTGTTCAGCTCATCCATAGAACTCTGGATATAACTATAAAGCTCCAGACTTTCATCATATTCCTGCTTATATTTCTCCACATTCCTGCCTCTCTTGGCAGCTACAGTTCCTGCGGTACAGGAAAGATATGATTCTGACATCTTACGTATCTTCTTCTCCAGAAGTTTTACGGAATCATCAATATTCCGTTCATTTAACTTCTCCAGCTCCTGCCTGTATTTCGCCTCATTCTGATAATAATCCATCAGTGCCTGAGAGTTTTTTACCTTCAGATACTGGTACATACTGTCCTGCACATCGTCAAAAACCTGCCCAAGCTCTGTGATCTGGGCATTGCTGGCATACACATCATCCATCTCCTGCATGGAGTTGTTGATCCGCGCATAAAACAGCATGTTGATGCTGAACAGTAAAACTGCCAGCACGCCAACCTCGATCATGATCTTGCTTACAAGAGAAAAGTCACTCCAACGGATCTTTTTCATCTGTGACTGCCTCCCTCCTCATCTTCTTCACTGCTGTTCTGTCAAGAAAATTAATGTCTACGTTGTAGAAAGAATTGGTTCTTCCATCTTCTATATAGCTGGTAACTGCCTCCACACTGTACTGTCCCAGCTGGGTCGTGTCCACATCACAGGTAACTGAAATAACACCTTTTTCAACTGCCGCCAGAATATCCTCAGATGTATAATAACCAATGATCTTCACTTTTCCTGCAAGGTTGAAATCCAGAATTGCCTGTCTTGCACACTCCGTTGTCTCCTCATCCATACACACAAGGATATCCGGAACATTCCGCTTCTGCTGAAAAATATCAGTAACTGCCTCCTCTGTTTCAAAGGTTCCTGTTGACAGAAGATTCCTTCCCTTGATCTCAATATCCTCAGAACCAGCTGCCATCTTCACCGCATTGCTGATCTGAGTGTATATCTGACTTTCGTTCATATCATCAATGTCCCGTTTCTGCAGAATCAGGATCTTCTTCGTGTTCTCATCCACGTATTTGGCAACAATTTCCCCGTAAGCCATGCCAAGCTGATAATCGCTGACTCCCACAAAGCTCTGGCGGCGGCTGTGCACCGCATCACTCATGACTGTAACCACCGGTATTCCGTTTCTTACTGCAGTATTGATTGCTTCTTCCAGACCGGCTTCTCCATTATACTGCAGGATAATACCATCCGCCTTGGCCGCAATGCTCATATTCATATAATCAAGTTTATCATAGGATGTTTCTCTGTCCGGCCCCATGATCTCAAGCAGTACATTATTCTGAGCTGCTTTTTTCTTCGCACTGTCATATACTGCCTGCCAGAACTGGGAATCGGGGCTGTCCACGATCATGTCGTACTGGTATTTATATATTTTCTCTTCCTGTTCATCCAACCCTGCTTTTTCACTGATTCCTCTATAATAGGATTCTCCTGTCATATAAGTAAGTACTATCACGGCAGCAAAAACCAGCAGGATGCAAGCTGATTTCTTTTTCATAATACACTCCATTCTGTTTCACAAAACATTCCGGGTTTCAGTTTATCATAATTTCACAGAAAAGTCACTGTTTGGCATGGATTTTCTGTGCACTTTCATGTTATATTAGTAACCACAACATTACCAAAGGAGGCCGCAAAACATGACAAATGCAACCAAGCTTGCCCTGGAAGAATCCCTGAAGCATCTACTTCTTAAGAAACCTTTAGATAAGATCACCATCAATGACCTGACTACGGACTGCGGGATCAGCCGCATGACTTTTTACTATCATTTCAAGGATATCTATGATCTTGTGGAGTGGTGCTGTCTGGAAGATGCCAGAATTGCCCTTCAGGGCAAAAAAACCTCTTCCACATGGCATGAAGGGCTTCTGCAGATCTTTGATGCCGTGATGGAAAACAAGCCGTTTATCTTAAATGTATACCGCTGCGTGGGGCGGGAACAGATCGAGAATTATCTGTTCCAGCTTACCTGCGATCTTCTTATGGGCGTGGTAACAGAAAAATCAAAAGATATCCCCATCACGGATGAACAGAAAATTTTTATCGCAGATCTGTATAAATACAGCTTTGTAGGAATCATGCTGGACTGGATCAAAAACGGCATGCGCGAAGATTATCGCGAAATCGCAGATGATACCGCAACCGCACTGTACGGAAGCATCGACAACGCCATCCGCAATTTTGCCGCCAGAAACAAAACAGCAGAAATGCATACAGAATAAAAACTTATCAAAACAAACATAATGATAAAAAACTGAACACTTTCGGTATTTTGTAAATAGAATCTTTTTTCCGGATGGGCTATCATAGCCTCAACAGCAACAAAGAACAGTTAATCCGATACAAACAGGTATCTCATTTACGAAAGGTGGATGTCATATGTCAGATAAAAAAGGATTCATGGGACTTGCAGCACTTGCGGCAGCCGGAGCCGGCGCAGCCATGCTGATGAAAAAAACAAGAGAGATCAACGAAGAGGAAAACCTCCATGTGAAAGAAACTACTGCAAACTACCGCAACACCGAGCGTGGAAAGCATGACAAAAACAGCAAAGGGATTTATTATTCCAACGGTAACTACGAAGCCTTTGCCCGTCCGGAAAAACCGGAAGGTGTGGACGACAAGCATGCCTACATTGTAGGAAGCGGTCTTGCTTCCCTGGCTGCTGCATGCTTCCTGGTAAGAGACGCACAGATGCCAGGTGATCATATCCACATCCTGGAAGCCATGGATATTGCCGGCGGTGCCTGCGATGGAATCTTTGATCCGTCCAGAGGCTATATCATGCGTGGCGGTCGTGAGATGGAAAACCATTTCGAATGCCTGTGGGATCTTTTCCGCAGTATTCCTTCTATTGAAAAACCGGGTGCTTCTGTTCTGGACGAGTTCTACTGGCTGAACAAGCACGACCCGAACTATTCTCTCTGCCGTGCAACCGTCAATCGTGGACAGGATGCACATACTGACGGAAAATTTAACCTGAGCCAGAAGGGCTGTATGGAGATCATGAAGCTGTTTATGACAAAGGATGAGGATCTTTACGATAAAACCATCGAAGATGTATTCGATGATGAAGTGTTTGATTCCACCTTCTGGCTGTACTGGAGAACCATGTTCGCATTTGAAACTGGCACAGTGCTCTGGAGATGAAGCTTTACTTCCAGCGTTTTATCCACCACATTGCAGGTCTTCCGGATTTCAGCGCCCTGAAATTCACCAAGTACAACCAGTACGAATCCCTGATCCTTCCCATGAAAAAATATCTGGAGGATGCAGGTGTTGACTTCCAGTTTAATACTGAGGTCACAAACGTGATCTTCAATTTCAAGGATGGCAAAAAGATCGCCACTGCTATCGAATGCAAGGTAAAGGATGTGGAGCAAGGTATCCTTCTTACAGAGAATGATTATGTTTTCGTCACTAACGGAAGCTGTACAGAGGGCACGATCTACGGTGACCAGAACCACGCACCAAACGGTGATGCAGAGGTCCGTACCAGTGGTGTATGGTCTCTGTGGAAAAATATCGCAGCTCAGGATCCTTCCTTCGGACATCCGGAAAAGTTCTGCTCAGACATTTCCAGAACAAACTGGGAATCCGCTACTGTCACCACTTTGGATGACCGTATTATCCCTTATATCACCAATATCTGCCAGCGTGACCCACGTACCGGCAAGGTTGTTACCGGTGGTATCGTAAGCTGCCAGGATTCCAAATGGCTCTTAAGCTGGACCATCAACCGTCAGGGACAATTCAGGGAACAAGATCCGAAGAAGGTCTGTGTATGGGTTTACGGACTGTTCACAGATGTTCCCGGTGATTATATCAAGAAGCCGATGAAGGATTGTACCGGTAAGGAAATTACCGCCGAGTGGCTGTACCACCTCGGTGTTCCGGTAGAGCAGATCGACGATATGGCAGAAAACAGCGCTGTCTGCGTTCCGACTATGATGCCATACATCACCGCCTTCTTCATGCCACGCACAAAAGGTGACCGCCCGGATGTTATCCCGGATGGCTGTGTAAACTTTGCATTCCTGGGCCAGTTTGCGGAAACTCCTCGTGATACCGTATTCACAACAGAGTATTCCGTACGTACTGCAATGGAGGCTGTATACGGACTTTTCGGTGTAGACCGTGGAGTTCCGGAAGTATGGGGAAGCGTTTACGATATCCGTGAGCTTCTGGACAGCAGTGTGAAGCTGATGGACGGAAAATCCCCGCTGGAGATCCAGCTGCCAGGGCCGCTGAATGCACTGAAGAAACCACTTCTGAATGTTGTGAAGGGTACTGTGGTTGAGAAGGTACTGCGGGATCATGATGTGCTGAAAGATTATATGTAAGATATACAGCCTGCCAGACAGATATTCTCAATCCGAAAATTAAGATTTGAACACAGTAACGGAGCCTACGGTTCTATTCGTGCAGCAATCCCCCGAATACTTCTCGCGCGGTATTTCCGGGGGATTTTTTTGATTTTCATATTTTTATTTTCCCAATGTTTCATTCATACTTCCGGAACGGAATCCCTGAAGATCCAGAGTCACGTAAGAAAATCCCAATGTGCGGAATTTCTCTGTGATCTTTGTTCTTGTTTCATTATCTGCAATTTTCAGGATCTCTTCTTCCGGAACCTCGATCCTTGCCATGGTACCGTGGATGCGAACACGGAACTGATGGAATCCCAGATCCATCAGAAACTGCTCGGCCTGATCTACCATGTGAAGCTTCTCCTCGGTAATGGTCTCACCGTATACAAATCTGGAAGCAAGACAGGCAAAGGATGGCTTGTTCCAGGTTGGAAGATTCATGTCTTTTGACAGCTCCCGGATTTCTTCTTTATAGAGGCCTGCTTCCTGGAGCGGACTGCGGACCCCAAGCTCCTGGATAGCCCTTTTTCCCGGACGGTAGTCGCCCAGATCATCCATGTTGGAACCTTCCACGATCATGTTCATATGGCGCGCTTTGCAGCTTCCCAAAGTCTGGTAAAGATAGCTTTTTTGCAGATATAGCAGCGATCCGGCGGATTCTGACGGAACCCCGGGATGTCGAATTCGTTGATCTTGCATAGCTCCTGGCAAATGTGATTTTCCTGGCAGAAATCTTGCGTTTCTTTCAGTTCTCTGTCGGTGAAGGAGCATGGACATGCGGTAATGGCCATAGCTTTATCGCCAAGTGTTTCCTGTGCAGCTTTCAGCAAAAATGTGGAGTCTACTCCACCGGAAAAAGCTACGGCTACACTTCCCAGGGAACGGAGGATTTCCTGAAGTTTTCTGTATTTTTTTTCAAGTGTGATGTTATCTGTTGCTGGCATATGTTCTGTCACCTCGTAATTTGTAAAATCTTATTTTTGCCGGATCCGAATCTGTAATTTTCAGATCTGTTCTTATTGACATGCTCTTGCAATGCTATGTGTGTATTCTTTATTGTAAACGATACCTTTTTGCCATACAAGTATTTTTCTACCTGACAGATGTACTATGAAATTTATTAGTATCCTCTCTGTTTCCAAACATAATAAGACCGGAAATACAGCATATGCCATACTTCCAGTCTTTCTTTTTACAGTTATTACATTTCGATCACATCAAGATCATCCGGAACAAACAAATTTCCGTGATAATACTCTCTGCCTTCTGCTCCGTAAAGCTCTTTACGTTTCTTAATGTTCTTATCCTCTGTGTGATACAGGACAAGATTCTTAACTCCAAGGTTCTCAGCCAGCTCACTGGCATCCTTAACTGTGGAGTGATGTTTCTCATATGGATTGAAGATATCACGCTGTCCATACAGACAGAATGCTTCGTGGAACATCCAGTCGCTGCCTTTTGCGTATTTCTCTTCACATTCATTGTATGGCTCGTCTCCGCAGCAGGTAAGTACCTTACCACCGTCATAGATCATCTGGAAACCGAACTGTTTCGCCTTGGTGGAACCGATATCAAAGAAGGTCACTTTCTTATTAAGAATTGTTTTTTCCTCGCCGTCTTTTACCTCGATCAGATGAAGTCTGTCACCGATGTACTGTGTCTCCTTCTTATTCAGAAGCTTAAATGCCATGTCTTTGAGAAGTCCGATCACTTCATCATGAGCATAGATGTTTGCCTCGCCCTGATAAGTGCCTTTTTTCATGTTCTGGCAAATGATGCGGATCACCCACACGATCCCCATGATATGGTCTACGTGCTTATGTGTAACAAAGATCTCATGAACATCCATCAGATCAACGCCTGCTTTTTTCAGCTGGGAAAGCACGGTATTTCCGCCGCCTCCGTCAACCAGAAAATGTCCATACTCATCGCTGAGCACAAAGCAGGTATTGTAACACTCAGTTACCAGAGCATTTCCGGTTCCAAGCATGGTTAATTTCATTGTTTTTTCTCCTCCTGTATATGTACGGTTTCTCTTATTTTTTCTGTATTTTTCGTGTCTCATGATATCATTACGGAGAATTATTTTCAATAAAATTTATTTTTTTCTCACGTATATTGCTTTCACATAAGAATTCATCCCAAAAACATATTCACCATCATCATATACGGTAAACGGGCAAACTTTTACATAATATCTTTTTCCTTTTGCCAGTTTGGTAAGGGTTTTGGTTCTTGTGGGAGAATATATTGTTTTTACGCCTTTGCGGAAGCGGTAATCCGTAGAATACTGAATTCTATATCCAATCGCATTGGATGCTGCTTTGCAGACAACCGTTGCCTGTCCGGCTTTTTTACTTTTAAGCGATGTAATACTTCCACGTGAAAGAGTGATCAACGGTTCTGCCTGGATTTTGAAATAGTATTCCCGGTCACTATAAACATTATCCCAGGCATATACCTCCAGATAATACGTACCTGCATTTAAAGTTTTGGATACCCTCGCACTACCTTTTCCAGTCGCATTATTCTGCTTGAATGTTACATTACCAGGCACCATAACTGCTTTACCTGAAGAATTATATATTGAAAACAATACTTCCCCATCTAATGTCATCGCTTTTAATGAGACATGCGATTTCTGTTTAAGTACAAATTTGTAATATGCATTTGAATGATGTTTTCCCTTACAGGTTTCTCCCAGTCTGTAGTCTATAGATTCACTGTTCATAGAGGCCTGTACCGAAACTACACCAAATCCTATAATGCACATAGCCATGATCAGTAATGCCGCACTGATCTTTGTCAAATACTTTTTCATATCTGCTTCCTCCTTTTTTTGACCATTTCTGACATTTTTAGTCATCTATAAAATGATTATATTACCACGCTGATGCAAGTGTCAATATACGGTTATTTATTATATAATAACCAGCTTATACCCGAATTTTTTTATTCCTTTTATATTTTTGTGTTACAATATAGCCGAAGCAAATGCAGATTTTTTTTCTGCATGCTTCGGCTATACATAATAAACGGAGGAATTCAAAATGAAGATCACAATCTTAAACGGCAGTCCACGCCACAACGGTAACACACAGATCATGGCAGATACTTTTTCAGAAACTGCCAGAGAAAACGGTCACACCGTAAATATCCTTAATATCGCAAATATGAACATCCGCGGATGTCTCGGATGCAAATACTGCTACTCCCACGGCGGAAAGTGCGTCCAGGATGACGATATGGAAAACGTTCTCGCAGAGCTTTCCGACACCGATATGGTTGTTTTTGCATCACCGGTCTACTGGTTCGATATGACCGCACAGCTTAAGACCGTTATTGACCGTCTGTACGCCTGCGGAAGCACAGGATTCCATTTTAACAAAACTGCACTTCTTCTTGACGCAGGCGCTGATCATGTTTTTGACGCGGCCATTGCACAGTACAAGGGAATGACCGCTTATCTCAAGTGGGAGGATAAAGGAATCATCACCGTCCCGAATATGCTGGATAAAGGCAGCATGAAAGCCTGTCCAAAGCTTGAAGATATCAGGAAGCTGGCAGCCAGCCTGTAAGCCTACCAGACCTCCGACTCTACAGCTGCACGCTCAATGCCAATGCCTTTCATATACCGGTCCATAAAAGCATTGAAGCCCTTCACGCCCTCTTCTTCCGGTGCGAGTGTGCTGCCTTCATTTCCCTTGAACACGTTTTCATCCAGGAAATCTGCAAGATCCTCGCCATCTTTTTTATTAACAAGATAGGAAGCCAGAAGTGCGATTCCCCAGGCTCCGCCTTCTCCTGCTGTAGACATTACGGATACCGGTGCATCTACCGCATCTGCAAGGATCTGCTGGCCGACACCCTTTGTCTTAAAGAGACCGCCGTGGCCCAGAAGCTTATCGATCTTTACATGCTCCTGATTCAGAAGGATATCCAGACCTACACGCATGGCGCCGAGGCAGGTGTAAAGATTATTTCGCATAAAGTTTGCCAGTGTAAATTTGCTCTCAGGAGAACGTACAAACAGTGGACGTCCCTCTTCAAAGCCGGTCATATGCTCGCCGGAGAAATAGCAGTAGGAAAGAAGTCCGCCACAGTCCGGGTCGCCTTCCATGGCTTTGTTATAAAGAGTTCCGAACAGTTTGTTCATATCTACTTCCATGCCCATAGCTTCTGCAAATTCCTTAAACACATTTACCCATGCGTTCAGATCCGAAGTACAGTTGTTGGAATGTGCCATGCAACCGGATCTCCTGCCGGAGTGGTAACCATGTCGATTTCTTTATACGGTTTGGAAAGTGCCTTCTCCAAGACGATCATGGCAAATACAGATGTTCCCGCAGAAACATTTCCGGTACGCCGACGGACACTGTTTGTGGCAACCATACCGGTTCCTGCGTCTCCCTCAGGCGGACACATCGGGATTCCAGCTTTCAGCTTTCCACTTATATCCAGAAGCTTTGCGCCTTCCTCAGTAAGAACTCCTGCATCCTGACCTGCCACCAGAGCTTTCGGCATAATATCGCGAAGCTTCCATGGGAAACCATAAGGCGCAACCAGTTCATCGAACTTCTGAACCATCTCCTCGTTATAGTCCTTCGTTTCACTGTCGATTGGGAACATACCTGCCGCATCACCGATACCAAGAACTCTTTTTCCGGTGAGTTTCCAGTGCACATAGGCTTCCAGAGTGGTGATATAATCGATATCTTTTACATGCTCCTCACCGTTAAGGATCGCCTGATACAGGTGTGCGATGCTCCATCTCTGAGGGATATTGTAATGGAAAAGCTCTGCCAGCTTCTCAGAGGCTTCTCCTGTGATGTTGTTTCTCCAGGTACGGAACGGGACCATCAGCTCTCCCTCTTTATTAAACGGCATATAGCATGCATCATGGCACTGACACCAAACGCACCTACGCTTGTAAGCTCCACTCCATATTTTTTCTGAACATCTTCTGCCATATCCTGGTAACTGCCCTGGAGACCCTTCCAGATCTCCTCCAGGCTGTATGTCCAGATACCATCTACATACTGGTTCTCCCATTCATAGGCTCCGGATGCGATGGCTGGTTCTTATCGTCCACCAGAACTGCTTGATCCTTGTGGAACCAAACTCAATACCAAGAGCCGTACGATTCTCAAGAATTGCTGTTTTTGCCTCATTTACTCCCATTGTAAAAAACCTCCCGTATTATTTGCTGAAATACATGCTGTTCCATCTCAGCTCATTCTGCAGATTCCGGATCGTTGTATCGCCACCGCTTCAATACCCATAGCTGCTGTTTTCCAGTCACCCTCGCCACCGAAGCCATAGCCTTTTCCATCAGTCGCTGGATCGCAAGTCTCGGAAGCTGTTTCAGGGAGCCCAGATCACCAAAGTGTGTTACGATAGCCTGATAATTTTTCTCCTCGAGGAAGCGCTCAAAACCGATCTCGATCCCTGCCTGGACTGCTACATGCTTCTTAAATTCCTCAGGGGCACGTCCATCCAGAATCATATCGTATTTATTATAATATTCTTCTACCAGAACATCAATATCTCCCTGACTTACATCCTGAACATATTCTGCGATCTCATTAACCGGATAAGCATCGATCTCCCAGTTTTTCCTGGGGATGGGTGATAGTGGTAATGCCCTGTCCCTGTCTTGCATATAGTGAATTATCATAGCCGGTTACCGCAACATCTTCCGGGATCTTTTTGCCCTGACGTTCCAGTTCTTCCATAACCTGGACAGCGATCTGTTGTTTTTATTATTTATCAAAAGTTCCATATAAAGAAAGGCCGAACACCCTCCCCATTCTGGTGTTCCGGCCTTTATATGTCGCCTTGCATATTTATTTCAAAGTTTTTGCTGCCTTCCGATCATTTTCTGCCTTAGCGGTACATCTTCATATAATCCCATGTGCCTCGATCAGCTCATCACACATTGCCTGGATGTCTTTGATGTTCAGCTCTGCACCTGTGTGCGGGTCCATCATGGCTGCCTGATAGATTTTCTGGCGGTCTTTGGTCACTGCTGCCTCAATAGCAAGGAGCTGCGGGCTGACATTGGATGAGTTCATAGCTGCCAGCTGTGTAGGAAGCTTGCCCACTTTTACCGGATGTACACCGGTTCCGTCGATATAGCATGGAACCTCTACGCAGGCATCCGACGGAAGGTTATCGATGTAACCGTTGTTAAGAACATTTCCACCGATCTTGTACGGTGTGTTTGTAACAACAGCCTCCATGATATAAGAAGCATACTCTTTACTTCTCTCATGGCCGATCTTGCCATCCTTGAGGATATCCTCGCGCTCTTTTTCCCAGCCCTCGATCTGTTTGATACATCTTCTCGGATATTCGTCAAGCGGAATATTGAACTCCTCGATCATCTCCGGATATTTGGATTTAATGAAGAACGGATTATACTCTGCATTGTGCTCACTGGACTCTGTGCAGTAGTAGCCAAGATGACGGATGTACTCATAACGTACCATATCCTCATGTTTCTCACCGGAAGTATTCTTCTCCTCTGCAATTCTGCGGATCTCCGGGTACAGGTCATTTCCATCTTTGTCATGAATCTCAAGAAGCCATGCCATGTGGTTGATACCTGCGATCAGCTCGGTACGTCCCTCAAGTTTGTCTTCCATTCCCATTCCCTCAAGAAGCTTCTGGGAGCAGACCTGAACACTGTGGCAAAGACCTACTGTACGAATCTTTGTGAAACGCTGCATATAACCGGTGAGCATTGCCATCGGATTGGAGTAATTCAGGAACAGAGTGTTCGGGCATACTTCTTCCATGTCCCGTGCAAACTCTTCCAGAACCGGAATGGTACGAAGTGCACGCATGATTCCGCCAATTCCCAGAGTATCTGCGATGGTCTGTTTGATGCCGTATTTCTTCGGGATCTCAAAGTCTGTTACTGTACATGGCTCATAACCGCCTACCTGAATGGCATTGACTACGAAGTCTGCATCGCGAAGTGCATCTTTACGGTTCTCGGCACCGAGATATGTTTTGATCACTGCGCGGTCCTCATTTACGTTGTGGTTGATGGCACTTAGGATAATTCTGGAATCCTCCAGTCTCTTCTCATCGATGTCATAAAGTGCGATCTCGCTTTCGCGAAGTGCCGGTGTGCACATACAGTCTCCAAGTACATTTCTTGCGAAAACCGTGCTTCCTGCTCCCATAAATGTAATTTTGATCATGTTCGTTCCTCCTGCCTGTCTTTTTGGATTTTTCTGTGACAGATTTTTCTGTTCTTGGCAAAAATCCTGATTTTCTGCTGATTCTGCGGCGCAGCCCCGCTTCGTTATTATTATGGTTTTATGATACTACCGGAAGCATCTTTAAAATATGTACTTTGATGTCAATAATTGTTGTTTTGTTGCATGAAATATAAATGCCCGTTTACTGATACAGTTCAGAAATTTCCTATAAAACATATTTCCTATAAAATTTACTTCCATTCGTTTTTATGCTTTTTTATGTTTTCGAAACATTGCAAAGTAATTTTCCATAATGCAAAAACTCTCCATCCGATACCAGGATCATATATATCCTGATTCGGACAGAGAGCTGTTATTTTTTATTACAAAGGTCTGCCAGCAACAAAAGGTACTGCCAGTTATCAGGACTCAGATTCCATATAATCGCCCTTCTTTCCCTTCACTACAAGTCTTCTCTTTTCTTCCTTGTATTCTCTCGGACTTCTTCCTGTTCTTGCCTTGAATACCTTGGAAAAAGCCAGCGGATCTCCATACCCTACTTTTGCAGCTACTTCACTGACCTGAATACCTCCATTTTTCAGAAGAGTCTTTGCCTTCTCGATGCGAAGATTCATAAGATATTCCTGCGGCGAGCATCCGAGCTTTTTTTAAACGAGCTGGTAAGATAGCTCCGGTTGACGCCAATGCGGTCTGCCAGCTCATTGATCTTCAGCCGCTTGTCAAAGTTAGCTGCAATGTAATCCACTGCATGCTCCACATAAACGGAATTTGGATATCTGTGGGATGGGAGAAGCTTGCCTTCTCTCAGACATGCATCCCGGTTATCTGTGATCAGGTCAGAAAAAAGAAGCATCAGAAGTCCGTTCCGTTTCAGTTCATTTTCAAAAACGAGCTTGTTGGTCTGGACCATTGCATCAATATATTTTGCAGCATTTTCCATGCAGTGGATCCTTCGGACCGGATTTTCCCGGCTGAAGCCGCTTACATGGATCACTTCCTCCGCAGTCATTCCCTCAAATCCTACCCAGCGATATGTCCAGGGATTGTCCATGTCTGCCTCATACCAGGCCTCCACACTGGATGGGATCAGAAATGCTTCTCCACCTGTCAGATGATACTGATGGCCATCCATCTCAAAAACTCCGCTTCCGGATTCCACGATATGAAGTACATGAGAGATCCTTTTATTTGGTCCAAATCGATGTCCCGGATCGCATTTTTCCCACCCACAATAAGTAAGACAGAGATCCACCGCACCTTTCTTTAAATTCTCCAGACATTTAAAGCTGTCCGAGCTTGTAAAACCAACTGTGTGAAGCAACTTGTCACCTCCCTGATGTCATATATTATGTTTCCGCCTGTGAGCTGCTTCGCCACCCAATAACAGGCCGCCATATCCGGCGGCCTGTTATTTTTCTGGTCAGGCGGATGTTTTTCTGCAGATAATTTTTATTCCATCATTTACAGAAATCAGTCCTCTGCTTCAATTGTATACAATACAGAATGGAAATCACCGTTTGTCTTATTGCAGTAGTCACGATCAACCGGGATTCCTGCATACATCAGCTCATTTCCGTAAGCTTTCAGGCACCTATCTTCCCATTTTACTTTGTAAAGCTGATCCTCGTCAAGACCCTTGAAGCGCAGACGCATCCAGGAAGCATTGACCTTGTTCAGTCTTTCATAGTATCCGGCAACTGCCTGCTTTTTGTCTCTGGAAACAACCATCCATGCAGTATCATTTCCTTCGAACGGGCTTAAGATACGGTAGAAATCACCCTCCACCTGGATCAGGTCACGATGTTCCTTCATGAATTCCACCTGTGCCTTTACCTCTTCGATCTCTTTGGCACTTAAAAGGTTCAGATCCAGCTCATAGCCAAAGGTTCCGAAATATGCCACATTTGCTCTTGTGGAAAGCGGTGTGGTACGGTGCAGCTGATGATTCGGTACTGCTGATACATGAGATCCCATGCTGACGATCGGATAAACAAAGGAGGTACCGTACTGGATTTTTTCTCTCTCTGCTGCATCGGTATCATCACTGGTCCATGTCTGCGGTGCAAAGTACAGCATTCCTGGATCAAATCTTGCTCCGCCGCTTGCGCAGGATTCAAAGAGAATGTCAGGGAATCTCTCTGTCAGTCTTGTATACAGCTCATATACACCAAGGATATATTTATGCATAGTCTTGCCCTGATCTGCTGCAGATGCGCCGCGGCTGAAAGGCTCGGACATGTAGCGGTTCATATCCCATTTAATGTAGGAAATGAAGATTCCTCGATAACCTTGGAGATGGAATCATAAATAAAATCCACAACCTCAGATCTGGAAAAATCAAGAACGTGCTGATGTCTTGAGTGGGACTCAAAACGGTCCGGTGCTCCGATGAGCCAGTCCGGATGTGCTCTGTAGCAGTCGCTGTTCTTGTTTACCATCTCAAGCTCTACCCAGAGGCCAAATTTCAGGCCCATCTCCTCGATCTTGCGGGAAAGTCCGGAAATTCCGTTTGGAAGCTTATTCTTATTTACGAACCAGTCGCCAAGGCCCTGGTAATCATCGTTTCTGGTTCCGAACCATCCGTCATCCAGAACGAAAAGCTCTACCCCAACCTCTTTGGCTTTTTTTGCAATATTGAGGATTTTTTCCTCATCAAAATCAAAATAGGTTGCCTCCCAGTTATTAAGAAGGATCGGGCGTGCATGATTTCTCCATTTTCCGCGCATCAGGCGGTCACGGTACAGTCTGTGGTAAGCCTGGCTCATTCCGTTTAAGCCCTTATCGCTGTATACCATAACAACCTCCGGAGTCTGGAATTCCTCATCTCTGGAAAGCTCCCAGGAAAATCCCTGTGGATTGATTCCCATCATAACTCGTGTCATCTCGTAGGTGGAAACCTCGACCTGTGCAAGGAAGTTGCCGCTGTACACAAAGCTGAAGCCGAAAACCTCGCCTGTATCTTCTGTTGTATGAGGACGCTTCAGCGCGATAAACGGATTCTGCTCAGAGCTGGAGCCGGTTCCTGCAAGACTCTGTACAGCCTGTATACCCATCTCAAGTTTGCGTGTTTTTACATAGCGCTCACGTGCCCATGCACCGGAAAGATGGATCATCTCATAATCCATATCCGGGAACTCCACTGCTGCACTCATCACGTTCTCAAGACGGATTTTCTGATTCCCTTTCTGAACAAGGCGTGCACTTCTGGTGACCACCGGGTAATCCTCATATACGGAATATGTAAGAACAAGGTCTGTGTCCATCACAGAATCATGAAGTGTAATGTCCAGAGATGTTGCCTCTTCCTCGTTCTCTGTGTAGGTTGCCGGAAGACCGGCAAGCTTCTTCTTGCCGCCGTAAATCTCATGAGAAACATATTTGAAATCTACGATCTCGCTTCCGTTCTCCTGACGAACAGTAAGGGCAGGATTTCTGAAATCACCGGTTCCGTAAACAGGATACTCCTGTTTGGTATACTGCATGGAAAGAAGTCCCGGTTCCGGAACGCATACAGCCATCAGGGAACGCATGATCTCCTCGTGAAGATAACTGAAATCCTCTTTATCGCGGATAGCTTTTCCATAGTACAGATTCTCCATCTGGCCATTTTCCATGATACAGGTGATGTAGCTTAAATGTTTGTTATAAATGTGGAATGTCTTTGATCCCTCGTGAAATTTGATCGGCATAATTTTCTCCTTTTTTTGTTTACTGCGGATAAAAATATCCGCCTCTTTCCTTAAGAATCATCAAATAACTGTGCATTTTGGCATTTGCTTCGATAAAAATACCGCTGACAACCTCAATAACCAAATCCTCAGTTATATACATTGTCAGCGGTCTTGTATTACCTTATGTAATATTTCTGATTACAGTTTTCCACCGCTGGTAGCAATACCTTCGATAAACTGTTTCTGGAAGATCATGTAGATCACGATCATCGGAATGCAGGCGATCAGAGATGCAGCCATCAGTTCCGGGAATTTGGATACGTACTGGCCCTGCATCTTTGCAAGTGCGGAAGAAAGTACCAGCATATCCTTATCTGTATTAACGATCATCGGCCACATCAGATCTTTGAATGCGAATACAGCTGTGAAAATTCCAAGTGCGACCATACTGGATCTTGTAAGTGGTGCCATGATGTAAAGGAAGGTCTGACCGATGTTACATCCGTCAAGTCTGGCAGCCTCCTCCAGATCCTTCGGCAGTCCCATATATCCCTGTCTCAGAAGGAAAGTACCGAATGCAGTAACAATACCTGGGAATACAAGGGCAAAGATCGTATTCAGCATACCCATCTTGCTGACCATCAGGTACTGCGGGATGATGAAGATCTGTACCGGAACCATCATCTGGAACAGTACAAGACTGAAGCAGAGATCACGGCCCTTGAAGTTCAGTCGTCCAAATGCATAGCCTGCCATAGTTGCTGTAAGAACCGCACACACTACTCGGAAGAAGATCAGAAGCAGTGTATTCTTGTACAGAAGCAGGAAGTTCATGTTATTGATAACAGAAATAAATGCGTCTTTTCTCCATATTTTCGGGAAAATGGTGAAAGGATCTACAGATGTTGCTTCCGTTACAGATTTAAAAGCTGTCAGGATCATCCAGATAAATGGCACAAGCATCGTTATGGACACAATGATCAGTATGACATGTATTAAAATAGTGGTTAATTTCTTTTTTGTTTCCATACTATCCATGGTTAATCCCCCTTTTTAGTTGTAGAATACCCATTTCTTCTGACCGATCATCTGGAATACTGTCAGGATCATGGTGATAATAAGAAGTACTACTACGATCGTAGCGCCGTATCCCATGTTCTTATTGATAAATGCATATTTATAGAACAGATAAACCAGGGACTGAGTCTTGGTAAGTGCCGGGTTTGACTTGTCAATAACCATATAGATCAGGTCGAATACCTGAAGGGATCCGATCACACGGGTAACAAGTACGAAGAAAATGGTTGGTGAAAGAAGCGGGACCGTGATGTTAAAGAATGCATTCACGCCTGTTGCACCGTCAATGGATGCTGCTTCATAATAATCTCTCGGGATTTCCTGAAGTCCTGACAGGAAAAGAACCATATTGTAACCGATGATAGACCATACACCGATGATCGCAACTGCAAATACTGCAATTTTCGGATTAGAAACCCAGTTTACATGAACATGGAAAACGTTATTGATAAGACCATAATCAGAGTTGAACAGCCATCTCCATACCATGGCTACCGCTGCCGGAGCTGCTACCATCGGGAGGAAGATGATGGTTCTGTAAATAGAACGGCCCTTCATCTTTCTGTTAAGAAGTACTGCAAGAACAAGTGCGATGACAATGGAAAAAGGGACCTCCACGATCGCATATTTGAATGTGTTGATCAGTGCCTGCCAGATCTCTTTATCTGCAAAAACCTTCTGATAGTTCTGTAAACCGATAAAGATATTTCCTTTACCAAAATCTCCTGTTTTGAAAAAGCTCTGGTAAATAGTCTGGAAGATCGGAATGATGTTCAATACGATCAGTCCGATTGTTGTTGGAAGAATAAACAGCCAGCCCCAGAGGAACTCACTGCGCTCTCTCTTTGTCCGTGCCTGTGACTTGGTAGTTTTAGCCATAAGAATCACTCCTTCTATTCCTTCTATGTATGAGGCCGCTGCACCTGAGTGCGGCGGCCCCTCTCATTACTGCACTTAATTATCGGTGTTTCTTAATGCTTACTCCTCAGCCAGCTTCTCGTTCATCTGATCAGCCATCTGCTTGCAAGCCTCTTCCATTGTGATGTCGCCTGTGTATACGCCTTTAAGGATCTCGTTGTCCTCGTTCTCCCATGTTACAGTAGATTTGGAGTATGGACGGATCTCCATGTCATCCATCATGTTCAGATAAGCCTGAAGGTTGAAGTCTGCGGATTTAGCCCATGCATCAGATGTATCTTTGTATGCACTCATTGTAACACCAAGCTCAGCCTGTTTCTCCTGAGCCTCTTTGGATCCGAGGTACTCGATCAGCTGCCAAGCTTCGTCTGTGTGCTCACCGGAAGCAGATGCTGCCCATCCAAGTCCGTTATATGAGGAAGCTCTTCTGCCTGTCTCAGCGTTTTTAGGAAGCTCTACACAATCACAGTTAGCTGCTGTGTACTCGTTCTCTTTAAATGCTGCAAGCATCCAGGAGCCCTGGCATGTCATAGCGATCTTGCCAGCCTCGAAAAGTACGTCCTCGTTGTTCTCGGACATTGTCTCAAGAGACGGGATCACGCCATCCTTGATCCATCCTTCCAGTGTCTGCATAGCTGCGATCGTCTTCTCATCATCCCAGCCGGATTTTGTCTTGTCATCGCTGATGATGTATCCGCCGTTATCATAGATCAGGTTGTAGTATCCGGCCTGGTTGTTATCATTTCTCATTCCGAGACCGTACTGGGAACCATCATCCTTAGTAAGCTTCTTAGCTGCCTCTGTAACATCATCCCATGTCCAGTCAGCTGTCGGATAATCAAGTCCTGCCTCGTCAAATAATGTCTTGTTGTACCAGAGAGCGATTGTATCTATATCCTTCGGTACTGCATAATATTTATCATCGTATGTATACAGTCCCCAGATATCCTCCGGATAGTTCTCCGGATCGATCAGATCGCTGTCTTTGATCTTATCGGTCAGATCAAGAAGCATATCGTTGGACATGTATCTCTGACTCTCGTTGGAGTGCATCCAGAATACGTCCGGAAGGGAACCACCCTGTGCACCGGCCTCGAGCATTGTCCAGTACTCATCCCATTTAACAACGGAGATCTCTGTCTTGATTCCTGTCTTCTCTGTGAAGTCTGCGAGAATTTCTTTGATTCCCGGCTCCTGGTTGGTGTCCAGATGGATACGGAAAGTGTAACATCGTCGCCCTTGGCATATACCGGAACTGCTGTCATTACCATGGCACCTGCTAACAATAATGCTGCTACTCTTTTGAAATTCATAACTTCTTCCTCCTTTTAAATCTTTCTTATTTTCCCTCTTTCTTTGGTCAGTTTTTATATTTTTTCACGTCCCTGACCGTTGATATTATTATAATTGCACATGGAAAAATGATAAATGAATTATTGTCATTTCAATATGGAAAAATGTTGTTATTTGTTCATTTTATCCATTTTTTGTTCATACTTTGTTAATTATCCGTCATTTTTTCCTGTGTTTTTATGTTTTTTTATATTTTTCCATAATTTCCACTATTTTTGAGTATGTTTTGAAACCATTTTATTTCTTTATGGCAAAGATAACATTTTTACATGTCTGTTTTTGTATGTTTTTACTAACTCAAAACATGTACAAATGTCATTTGACGAAAAAATTGTTTTCCCGTTCCTAACATAATTCCATGCGTGCCATTATTTCTACATATGCACGCAAAGTTCCATGTTTTTTATTCAGTCCCATAAAATGTGCTGTATCCTCCGGTTTTCCCTCAAAAGATTTTCAGCCACACCGGTTTTCTCACAGTCAGACGGGTATTTACGATCCGCATTCACAGCGAAGCGTATTACTGAACACACTTATGATGCACAGGATACTTATCTGTGTTCCCTCTCTTTACACACAGTCAAAAACTGTGCTAAGATTACCTGTATCGGACTTTACAACTGTGGTCTGTTTTTTCATTTTTATATTTCTATATAAGGAGGTATTTCGTTATGAATCTTTTGAATGAAGATAATGTTGTTCATGTATTTCTTAACAAACTGGGCGACATCGTGATCGCCAATCTTCTTTTTATTCTCTGCAGTATCCCGGTGATCACCATCGGGCCTTCACTGACTGCCCTTTATCACTGCATGATGCGTACAGTAAAGGGGAATAACAACGGCACGACGAAAACATTTTTCAGAGCTTTTAGGGAAAACTTCAAACAGTCACTGATCGTATGGCTGCTGATCCTTGCTGCCGGAACCGTGATCATCCTGAATATACGTTTCCTGCTCCATGTAGAAGAAAGTGCTGCACATATGCTCTTTTATCTTTCTGTGGGAGTCCTGACTCTGCTGATTATTTTTACTTTATACATCTTCCCGGTGATCGCAACCTTTGCCAATACGCTGGGAGCACTTTGCAGAAATGCATTTCTGCTGGCATTTATGCATTTTCCCACAACGATCGCCATTGCAGTGATCACGATCTTTCCATTATATATGACTTATCTTGATGTAAAGCTGCAGCCACTTTACGTATGCTGCTGGTTTTTCTTCGGATTTGGACTTGTAGCTTTTATCAATTCGATGCTGTTGTATCGTTTTTTTAAGAAACTGCTTCCTCCGGAGGAGGATATTACACTTTTGTGACAAAAAACAGGAGGCCCAGTCAAATGAAAAAAGAACCCAACCCCCAGCACGCTCTTTCCGTCTACTTCTGCGGTCAGGAAGACTGTGGCCCGAACCACTCCTTCGGTCCAGCCATGCGCCCACACTACCTCCTCCACGTGATCTTCCACGGCAAAGGCATCTACCAGTGCAGCGGCCACACCTACCATCTGAAAGCAGGTGATGCTTTTCTCATCCGCCCAATGGACTCCATCTACTACCGCGCTGACAGCTCCGAACCCTGGAGCTATGCCTGGGCGGGCTTTGACGGCTCCACCTGCAAAGAAATCCTGAAACAAACCATATTTTCCGACTCGCTCATCTTCACCCCGGAAACACCCGCCCTGAAAAACAGCCTCCTTACCCACATGCAAAACCTCCTTGACACCTTTTCCGAAAACAACGGAAACGGCCTTTCCTCCGCAGGAACCTCCTCCTGATGCTATCCGTCATGCAAAAAAAGCCTTCCGAAAGCAGAACCGACATCTCAACCCTACTACTTTCAGCAAGCTTCCGAATACATCAGGAACAATTACGCCTACCCTATCCATATCTCTGACGTGGCACGCTACGTAGGAATCGAACGTTCCTACCTTTACCGTATCTTCATGGAACACGAAAATACATCACCAAAACAATATCTCCTGAAACACCGCCTCCAGATGGCAGCCCAGCTTCTCTGTTCTTCCTCCTGCACCATCACAGAAGCAGCACTCTCCTGCGGTTTCCGGGACGCCCCATCCTTCTGCAACTATTTCCGACAGGGAACCGGCTACACTCCAAAGGAATTCCGCAAAGCCTACAGCGGAACTATCTACATCTGACCAGATACCTGCACTCCGTCATTTTCCTGCCTACAGGAAGATAACAGTTCTTAACTGCAGACAGTCCGGAACAATTTCATAACAGCAAAAAAAGACGGAAACCATCCTGCAAACTCTGCAAATGATCTCCGTCTTTTATTTTTTTCCTGAAAAGAAATGCTTGATAAACACATACAGAACAATAATAAAAGCAAACACATAACCAAAAGCACCCAACGCCGGAATCCCCCACAGCTTTGGTTTCATATCCGTAGTACAGATAATGCTGGAACTGATCAGCAGTGCCATCACCCACAGCCCCATCACAATATTCCGCACCAGCCGGCGCAAAAGCCACGCCAGATCATCCGAGGCATGAAGATCCAGATTGATCTTCGTCTGCCCTTTCATACAGCCTTGAAGGAAATCTGCTGCCAGAGAGGGAATATCCACTGCACGTTTCAGGGACCAGGCAAGATTTTTCCTTCTTTTTGATCTCACGCTTCCAGTTCCCGTTGCTGAACAACTGCTCCTTGAGCCTTGCTGCGGCAATCTGTGTCATATTGATCTCCGGACAGATTTCAGCCAGGACCCCCTCCACATGAGTCAGTCCTCTTGCAAGCATAGTCAGTCCGTGCGGCATCATGATCTTATTTTCTTTCATGACCTCCATCAGATCCACCATAACTTCCTGCCACATCAATGTTTCCCATATCTGCAGTACCGTATTTATCCATAAGTCCACGGATATCCTCATAAAGCTTGCTGGAATCCGGTTTTCCTTTAAACTCACCAAGAGCCAGGACTGCATCCTGGATCTTGCCGATATTGTTCATGGCAACACCTTCGATGGCTTCGCTGATCAACTGGCGGTCACGCTCCGTCAGACGTCCCATCATTCCCATGTCGATCCAGACGATCTTTCCCTCCTGGATCCTTACGTTTCCCGGATGAGGGTCTGCGTGGAAAAAGCCATCCTCCATCACCTGTTTGATGAAATTATCCACATATTTCGTTCCGACCTCATTAAGATCATAACCATTGGCCAGAAGAGCAGCCTTGTCATTGACAGCAAAACCGTCAATATATTCCATCACAAGAATATGCGGCGAAATATACTCACGGTAAAGGATCGGCACTTTCACAAAAGCCACATCTTTGTTCTTTTTTGCAAATTCTGCCATGTTTGCAGCTTCCGTCAGGAAATTCATCTCCTCCTGGGTCACAGTCCACAGTTCACTTAAAACCATGTTCAGATCCACCATGCCCTTAATGCTCACCGGAGGCATCAGACGTACAGCCTTGTGCATCAGACCGATATCCCTGGCCATGGTCTCATAGATTCCCTTTCGCTGAACCTTGATCACAACCTCTTCGCCTGTTTTCAATTGTAGCCCGATGCACCTGGCAATCGATGCTGCTCCAGGGTTTCCGTGCTCAATATGCTGAAACTCTGCCTGCCACGGACAGCC
>ENA-OQHY01000175-OQHY01000175.1-human-gut-metagenome-genome-assembly--contig:-NODE-175-length-36505-cov-2.791522_pt1 | contig 36505 bp, 45 predicted proteins | sample MGYA00242570_ERZ504733 | MGnify/ENA primary metagenome ERZ504733 (study PRJEB26092, sample SAMD00036219) | human gut metagenome | host: Homo sapiens | study: EMG produced TPA metagenomics assembly of... | reverse complement strand
GTCGGTCGAAGACGTCAAACTTGAACCGTTCAAGTATCAGCTCTCTCCATCTATGCCGGTGAAAAAAGACGGTCCGGGCAAAGCCCTGATTGTGATCCTGGCGGGACTGCTGGGCGGGCTGTTTGCCTGTGGCAGTGTATTACTGCGTGAGGCCATGCTCAGCCGCAATCCTCTGGTCGAGCCTGTAACGGAATAAAAAACGCAGACGAGAAGGGCGCTGTCATCAGCGCCCTTTTTTTATTTCAAAAAATCCTCACGTACCGGCGTGAAGGTATCCAGCAGCGTGCCGGGTTTAAGACACACGCAGCCGTGCATCACATGTGGCTTTTTGTAGAGGGTATCCCCGGCTGTCACCACATGTTTTTCATCTCCAATCGTGAACTCAAACTCGCCGGACAGCACATAGGTTAACTGTTCATGAGGATGGTTATGCAGTGGGCCTGTCGCGCCCTGTTCAAAATTCACCTCCACCGCCATCATTTTACCGGCATGGGCAAGAATACGGCGCGTCACGCCGTTCCCCAGATCGTCAAGCGTGGTCTCGTTGTGGAAAATAAACATATCGTCACCCCAGAATGTATTAAAACAATGTTTCATTTAATTTATATCACCATGGGTTAAAAAGAAACGACGTGACAAAGAACTGGAAACACGATCACAAGTTTGCTTCACTGGGATAAACACATAAGGAGGGATGATGAAAACGATCGGCCTGTTAGGGGGGATGAGCTGGGAATCGACAATCCCCTATTACCGCCTGATTAATGAAGGGGTGAAGCAACGTCTGGGGGGCCTGCATTCTGCCAGCCTGCTGCTGCACAGCGTAGATTTCCATGAAATCGAAGCCTGCCAGTCGAGCGGTGAATGGGATAAAGCCGGGGAAATACTGGCCGAGGCCGCGCTGGGGCTGGAGCGTGCGGGAGCAGAGGGGATTTTGCTCTGTACCAACACCATGCATAAAGTCGCGTCCCATATCGAAGCGCGCTGTTCGCTGCCCTTCCTGCACATTGCTGATGCAACCGGGCGGGCCATCACCGCATCCGGGTTACGTCGTGTGGCGCTGCTGGGAACGCGCTACACCATGGAGCAGGATTTTTACCGCGGTCGTTGAGCAGCCAGTTTGGCATTGAAAGCCTGATCCCGGATGAGGTAGACCGGGCCCGCATCAACCAGATTATCTTTGATGAACTCTGCCTCGGCACCTTTAGCGAATCATCCCGGGCATATTACGTCAGCGTGATTGCAAAACTCGCGCAGCAGGGGGCGGAAGGGTGATCTTCGGCTGTACGGAAATCGGTTTACTGGTGCCGGTTGAGCAAAGCCCGATTCCGGTCTTCGATACCGCCGCGATTCATGCCGCCGATGCCGTGGAGTTTATGCTGTCATAAATTTTGCCGATCGGATAAGCGAAGCGCCACCTGACGGGCATGGGCTATCAGGTGCTCCGTAACGCCTCCACCAGTGCTGAGACCGGGCGATGGAGGGGGCGGATCAGGCTCACGGTGAACGGGACTGACAGGCTAAACGGGCGGATCACAATATCGCGCCCGGCGTAATCCAGCGCCGTCAGTGGATTCACCACCGAAACGCCCACCCCGGCGCGCACCATGGCGCAAATGGAGGCCGCACTGTGGTCTCGACCACCATCCTGCGCTTCACCTGATGCTCGGCAAACAGTGAATCCAGCAGCTGCCGGTAGCTGTCGGTTTGTGACAGGCTAATGTAGTTCTCACCGTGAAAATCCGCTGGCGTCAGAATCTGCTTGCGGGCAAGCGGGTGCCCGGCTGGCAGCACGCACACCTCATCTAAAGAGAGCAATTCCGTTCGTTCCGTTCCCGCGGGCGTAGAGAGGGTTTCGGTCAGGCCTAAATCATGGCGCTGTGCGGAGAGCCACTCCTCGAGCAGCGGTGACTCCTGCGGGACAATCGTGAGATTCACCTCCGGATATCGGGCCAGAAAAGGCTGGAGCAGCGTCGGCAAAAAAGACTGCGAAAAGACGGGCAGGCAAACAATCGATAGCTCGCCCTGCCGAAACTCGCGCAGGCTTTCCGCCGCACTGACAATGCGATCCAGGCCGTACCATGAGCGCTGCACTTCCTCGAACAGGCGCAGCCCTGTACCGTCGGGTGAAGCCTGCCGCGGGTGCGTTCGAACAGCTTCAGTCCCAGCACTTTCTCGAATCGCGCCAGCTCGCGGCTGACCGTTGGCTGCGAGGTATGGAGCATCTGCGCAGCCTCGGTGAGGTTGCCCGTGGTCATCACGGCGTGGAAAATCTCGATATGGCGTAAATTGACGGCGGGCATAGGTCACCTGAATACAGAGAACTTTCCATATCATTTTTGCATAGACTCGCGATAAAACGATATTTTTTATTCTCTTCCTGCTGTGGCGTAATCATAAAAAAATGTCACCCCGGAGAAAGACCATGCCACGCCCGCTTAACCAGACTGATACTGATTTGAATGCCGAAAACCTGCTACGCCTGCCTGCCGAGTTTGGCTGTCCGGTGTGGGTCTACGACGCGCAGATTGTTCGCGAGAAGATTGGTGCCCTGCATCAGTTTGACGTGGTGCGTTTTGCTCAGAAGGCGTGCTCCAATATCCACATTCTGCGTCTGATGCGTGAGCAGGGTGTGAAGGTCGACTCCGTCTCCCTGGGGGAGATTGAGCGCGCGCTGGCGGCCGGGTTTGATCCGAAAGCCGATCCTGACGCGATTGTGTTTACCGCCGATGTGATCGACGACGCCACGCTTGCTCGCGTCCATGAGCTGCAGGTGCCGGTAAACGCCGGGTCCGTGGATATGCTGGAACAGCTTGGGCAAGTTTCTCCGGGCCACCGCGTCTGGCTGCGCGTGAACCCTGGCTTTGGTCACGGTCATAGCCAAAAAACCAATACCGGCGGCGAAAACAGCAAGCACGGTATCTGGTATGCCGATATGCCCGCTGCCCTGGACGTATTGCAGCGCTACAATCTGAAGCTGGTGGGCATTCATATGCACATCGGCTCCGGCGTGGATTACGCGCACCTTGAGCAGGTCTGTGGCGCAATGGTGCGCCAGGTGATCGAGTTTGGTCAGGATCTGGAGGCGATCTCTGCCGGGGGCGGTCTTTCCATTCCCTACCGTGAAGGGGAAGAGGCGATCGACACCGATCACTATTACGGCCTGTGGAGCGCCGCGCGTGACCAGGTCGCCGCGCATCTTGGTCATGCCGTGAAGCTGGAAATTGAGCCGGGTCGTTTCCTGGTGGCTGAATCCGGGGTGCTGGTGGCGCAGGTTCGCAGCGTGAAAGAGATGGGCTCGCGCCACTTTGTGCTGATTGACGCTGGCTTTAACGATCTGATGCGCCCGTCAATGTACGGCAGCTATCACCACATTTCGGCTCTGGCTGCCGATGGCCGCGATTTAACTCACGCGCCGCGTATCGAGACGGTTGTTGCGGGCCCGCTGTGTGAGTCTGGTGATGTCTTTACCCAGCAGGAAGGGGGGAAAGTGGAAACCCGCACGCTGCCGGAAGTTAAACCAGGCGACTATCTGGTGCTGCACGATACCGGTGCGTACGGGGCGTCAATGTCCTCAAACTACAACAGCCGCCCGCTGCTGCCAGAAGTGTTGTTTGATAACGGCAAGGCGCGGCTGATCCGCCGCCGCCAGACCATTCAGGAACTGCTGGCGCTGGAACTCGTCTGAGTGAAGTACGGCCCCGTCGTGACCGAGTCGCGTAATACCAGCGTACCGGTGAACGGCGGGATCGCATCGACCGGTTGGTTTTTTGCCAGCCGGATCGCCTGATCGATAGCCGTAACGATCATATTGTCGATAGGCAGGTAAACCGACGAGAGCGCAGCTCCAGCCATTTCGGCGCATGGGGCATCGTCAAAGCCAAACAGGGAAATATCCTGTGGGATCCGCAGCCCCGCCTGGTGTAGCGCCTTGGACGCACCCAGCGCCATATCATCGTTACAGGCAAACAGAGCGCTAAACGCTATACCGTCGGCAATCAGCTCTTTGCAGAGCTCATATCCTCGCGTCATTCCCGCATCGCCATACTTAATCCGCCGCTCGTCCAGACGAATGCCGTGCTTTTCCAGCGCTTTACGGTAGCCCATCAGCCTCGCTTTCCCGGTTGGCGTGTGGATCGGGACGGTGATACAGGCGATCTCCCGGTGGCCCTGGTTGATCAGGTAATCCACGGCCTTAAAGGCGGCATCCTGCTGTTCGAAGAACACGCAGCGATCGGGCGCCTGGCTGACTTCACGGTTGATGACCACGAGCGGGGTTTGCACCGAATGGATCAGCTTCATGATCGCTTTTTCGCTCATGTAGCGGGTGTAAAGCACGATGGCATCGCATTTGCGATCGGCCAGCATTTGTACCGCCTGCTCTTCCTGCTCCGGGGCGTCGTGACCATCCGTGACGATCAGCTGCTTGCCGTGGGTTTCCGTCTGCCGGGAGGCCTGCTGAAGAAGACGACCAAAGTAAAAACCATCAAAGGTAGAGACCACCAGGCCAATGCTGTTGCTGGTCTGGTTTGCCAGCGAACGCGCGAGAAAATTCGGGCGGTAGCCCAGCTCTTCCATCGCATTAAACACCTGCTGACGCGTACTCTCTTTAACCTGACCTGTGCCGTTCAGCACGCGCGATACCGTGGCTTTCGACACGCCCGCGCGCAATGAGACATCCAGCATTGTTGCCATTAGACATTCCTGATTCCACGTAACGATCTGCAGTTTAACACAGACCATCCGGTGCATAAGCGATGCGGGAAGGGCAAAACTTCCAGCACGATCACGCTTTTAGGTAACGATCGGTCAGTTCGAAATACAGGATTTTAAGTGGTATGCCAAAATCGATATAAACCGCATTTTGGAATACCTGTTACGTCGTTGAGAGCTTAATCACAGAACAAAACCCGACATGAAGCTATTTTTGGTATGCCAATAGTATCCGGCTGTACACCTTATCCAATAAAAGCCCTTTTACTGAGGTATTACCCTATGGCATTACAGGAAAAACTGATCGACGCTCTGGGCAGTTTTGCCACAAAATTCAACAGTTATCGCTATATCATGGCGATCAAGTCTGCCTTTATTACCTTAATGCCGGTCATCATCGTTGGGGCATTCTCTGTCTTGATCTCCAATATGGTACTGGATCCGAAAAATGGCCTGGCGAGCTTCCAGTCCCTCTCTTTTCTCGCCACGCTAAAACCCATCACCAGCGCGCTCAATTACGCCACCCTGAATTTCCTTAACATTGGCGCGGTGTTCTTAATCGGTATCGAACTGGGCCGCATCAATGGGATCAAATCGTTATTCCCTGGCCTGCTGGCGGTGATCTGCTTTATCTGCGTGACGCCGACAACCGTTGAGATGCTGGTGGATGGTGAAATGCACGTGGTGAAAGACGTGCTGCTGCGTCAGTTCTCTGATACCCGCAGCCTGTTCCTCGGCATGTTTATCGCGATTCTGTCGGTTGAAATTTACTGCTGGCTGGAAAACCGCAAGGGGCTGAAGATCAGGATGCCGGACACCGTACCGCCAAACGTGGCGGCATCGTTCTCCGCGCTGATCCCGGCGATCATCACCACTACCGCGATTGCCACATTGGGTTTCGTCTTCCATCAACTCACCGGCATGTATCTCTATGACGCGGTCTATCAGGTGGTGCAACAGCCGCTGGAGCGCGTGGTGCAAAGCCTGCCGGGCATTCTGCTGCTGATGTTTGTCGCACAGCTTTTCTGGGTGATTGGTATTCACGGCAACCAGATGATCAAGCCGATCCGCGAGCCGCTGCTGTTAGGCGCCATCACCGTTAATATGAGCGCCTTTGAGCAGGGCAAAGAGGTGCCGAATATCATCACCATGCCGTTCTGGGATGTGTACATGAGCATCGGCGGGTCGGGGCTGACCATTGGCCTGCTGATCGCGGTCATGATTGCCACCAAACGCAAAGAGATGAAAGAGATCGCCAAGCTTTCCATTGGTCCGGGGCTCTTTAACATCAACGAGCCGGTGATCTTCGGCATGCCAATCATGCTTAACCCGATCCTCGCCATTCCTTTCATTATCACGCCGCTGGTGACCGGCTCTATCGGTTACTTTGCCACTGTGACCGGCTTTGCCGGTAAAGCCGTGGTGATGGTGCCGTGGACCACGCCGCCGCTGATCAACGCCTGGCTCTCCACTGCCGGATCGATGGGGGCGGTCATCACTCAGCTTATCTGCATCGTGACTGCCGTCATTATCTACCTGCCGTTTGTGAAGATTGCTTCACGACGTGCCGAACAGGCCGCGCTGCAACAGGCGACCGACAATGCATGAGGATGTGATGACGACAAAACAGATAACCATTCCGCAGGATTTCATTCTGGGCGCGGCCGCGTCAGCCTGGCAAACCGAAGGCTGGAGCGGCAAAAAGGCGGGGCAGGATTCGTGGATCGATCTCTGGTACAAAAACGATCGTCACGTCTGGCACAACGGCTATGGCCCGGCGGTGGCGACCGACTTTATCAACCGCTTTCGTGAGGATGTGGCGCTGATGAAGCAGGCGGGGCTGACGCACTACCGAACCTCGATTAACTGGTCACGTTTTTTAACCGACTATGAAAAAGTGACGGTGGACGAGGAGTACGCCGCCTATTACGACGCGTTATTCGATGAGATGCACCGTCAGGGCATTGAGCCGATGATCTGCCTCGAGCATTACGAGCTGCCGGGCGTGCTGCTTGACACTTACGGCGGCTGGGCTTCAAAGCAGGTTGTTGCCCTGTTTGTCCGCTATGCGGAAAAAGTCTTTGAACGCTACCACGGTAAAGTCACCCGCTGGTTTACCTTCAATGAACCGATCGTGGTACAGACCCGCGTTTATCTCGATGCGCTGCGCTGGCCCTACGAGCAGAATACCGGTAAATGGATGCAGTGGAACCACCATAAGGTTCTGGCGACGGCAAAGGTTGTGCAGCTGTTTCGCGCCAAAGGGTACCCTGGCTCGGTTGGCTGTATTCTCAACCCCGAAGTCACCTATCCTCGATCGTGCGCACCGCACGATGTTAACGCCGCAGAGAAGTACGATCTGTTCTATAACCGCGTATTTCTCGATCCGCTGGTGCACGGGCGCTACCCGCCAGAACTGTTTACGCTGCTGGAACAGCATCAGGTGGCGTGGGACTACACCGCAGAAGAGCTGGAACTGATTGCGCAGAACACCGTCGATGAGCTGGGGATAAACCTCTATTACCCGCATCGAGTGAAAGCGCCGTCTCGTGCCTGGCACCCGGAGACACCGTTCCACCCGGCGTACTACTACGAACCGTTCGAACTGCCAGGACGGCGAATGAATAAATCCCGCGGCTGGGAAATCTACCCCCGCATTATCTACGATATGGCGATGCGGATAAAAAATGACTACCGCAACATCGACTGGTTCGTGGCGGAGAGCGGGATGGGCGTAGAGAACGAAGCGCAGTTTCGCAACAGTGACGGGGTCATTGACGACGAGTACCGCATTGCGTTCATTCGCGAGCACCTCTATTACACGCTGCTGGCGCGGGAGGAGGGGCAAACTGTCATGGTATATGCTGTGGGCCTTCACGGACAACGTATCGCCGATGAACGCCTTCAAAAACCGCTACGGCTGATTGAGATCGATCTCGATAACAATCGCGCCAGGCGGGCGAAAAGGTCGGCGAGCTGGTTCCGGCAGCTGCGCGATGCGCGCGTGCTCACGCTCCCGGTCGATGATGAATGGAAGTAAGCGAAAACCATGCTGGTTCTGGTAAAATAGCGCACAAACTGGCCGGGAGGACGCCCGGCCTGCGCATTAACTGAAAAAACAGGTGAAAACGTGGATAAGGCTGTCATCCTGCCGGAAAAAAAACAGTACCAGGAAATTGGCGAGGATTTACGGGCGCAAATTATCCAGGGGCGCTATCCCGTAGGTTCCCGTCTGCCGCCAGAGCGAAATATTGCTGAGAAGTACGGCGTAAGTCGTACCATCGTGCGTGAGGCATTGCTGATGCTGGAGCTGCAGGGCACGGTGGATATCCGCCAGGGGTCTGGCGTTTATGTGATGCGCATTCCTGAAGAACACGAAAACGAAGAAGAGCGTTTTCTGAACAGCGACGTCGGCCCCTTTGAGATCCTGCAGGCGCGCCAGCTCCTCGAAAGCAACATCGCCGCGTTTGCTGCCAAAATGGCGACACGCGCAGACATCGACAATCTGCGCCGTATTATTGAGCAGGAGCAGCGCGCCATTGCCGCCAACGATAACAGCCAGGACAACAATAAAATGTTTCACCTGGTGCTGGCGGGGGCAACGCAAAACCAGATGCTGCTGGCAACGGTAGAGAGTATCTGGCACCACATGGACAGCAGCCCGCTGTGGCAGCAATTCAATGGGCATATCGCCAGCCGTGCATACCGCCTGAAATGGCTGGGCGACAGGCAAACTATCCTCGCGGCGCTTCGTCGTCGTGACGTGATGGGCGCCTGGCAGGCGATGTTCCAGCATCTGGAAAATGTGAAAAAGAGCTTACTTGAACTCTCCGATGAAGATGCGCCGGATTTTGACGGTTATCTTTTTGAATCTGTGCCCGTGTTTCAGGGGAAGCTGGTGTGACTATTCTGCCTCTCTATGCCGCGCCTCAGTATGCGGAACAGGTAACTGACTGGATCTGGCAGGCGTTCGGTGACGGGCTTACGCGGGCGTTTTTCCAGAGCATCGTTGAACATAGCCAGACGCCGGGCGCGTTACCGTTGACCTTTATTGCTCTGGAGGGCGAACAGCTTCTGGGTACGGTTGGGATCTGGCGCTGCGATTTAATCACCCGACAGGATCTTTGTCCGTGGCTGGCTGCGCTGTACGTTGATGAAGCGGCGCGTGGTAACGGACTGGCGGGAAAACTGCAGCAGCATGTTATCGCCTATGCCGCACAGGCCGGGTATCACGAACTGCATCTGTGGTCTGCCTGCCGCGACTTCTACGAACGTTACGGCTGGCAGTACATTGGCGATGCGCTCGAATACCCGAACAAAACGGTACATCTGTATCGCTATTCCTCTCCCGCTTCTGCTGGCGAACCTACAGAGTGACGGCGGACTAAGGTGGGGCTGAACAGGTGGGTGATATCCGGTGGCTGGCGTTGTTCGGCCAGCGCCAGTGCCAGCTCCGCAGCCTGCGTTGCCATTGTGATAATCGGGTAACGTACGGTGGTCAGGCGCGGACGCACGTAGCGGGACACCAGCACATCATCAAAGCCAATGAGTGAAATTTCTCCCGGCACCTCGATTCCGTTGTCATTTAACACCCCCATTGCCCCGGCGGCCATCGAGTCGTTATAGCTGGCAACCGCCGTGAAATTCCGTCCACGCCCCAGCAGCTCTGTCATTGCCTGTTCGCCGCCACTCTCATCTGGCTCGCCGTAGGCCACCAGCCGGTCATTACACGGCAAACCGTTTTCACGCAGGGCATCGTAGTAGCCTGCAGGCGATCTTCGGCATCGGAAATCGGGTGATTGGAGCAGAGATAACCAATGCGGGTATGGCCCTGCTGAATCAAATGGCGGGTAGCAAGCCAGGCGCCGTAGCGGTCGTCGAGTGCCACGCAGCGTTTCTCAAAACCGGGAATAATTCGGTTGATGATCACCATGCCGGGGATCTGCTTCATCAGATGAATGAGTTCAGCATCGGGGATCATTTTGGCGTGAACAACCAGCGCAGCGCAGCGGTGGCGCATCAGCTGTTCGATAGCCTGGCGTTCTTTTTGTTCGTTGTGATAGCCATTGCCGATCAGCAGAAAATTGCCGGTCTGATAAGAAACCTGTTCAACCGCTTTTACCATAGCGCCGAAAAACGGGTCAGACACATCGCCCACCACCAGTCCGATGGTTTCAGTAGACTGTTGGGCAAGGGCGCGGGCGTTGGCATTCGGATGGTAATTCAATGATTCCATGGCGTTTTGCACCGCCTGGCGTGATGCGTCACTGGCTTTAGGGGAGTCGTTAATCACGCGCGAGACGGTCGCCACGGAAACACCAGCCAGACGGGCCACATCCTTTATTGTCGCCATTACATACCTTCTTAGTGGGGGTAAGCGTTTACACACGAAATAGTGTTGCGGAAAAGCGCCGTGCATTCAAGGGGCGCGGGGTTTCGCCCTCCACAAACGTGACGCAGCACAACCCTGGCCGTGTAATCGTTACACGGCCAGTCATGTCTGAATAATGTCAATCTGAACCTTTAGTTACACTTTGCCTCAGGCTGTTGCGATTGTCCGATGGCGAGGATGAGGGGGAGATTGATAGAGTCGAGATCCCAGAGGTATTGATTGGTGAGAATTCTTAGTACGGTTTCGTACTCTTCTCTTGCACCAACCTGCGCGGATGCGCAGGTTTTTTTCGCCTCAACTTTGCAGTCGCTCCCGTATCACTTCTCGTGTAATCTGCCACCATTTACTATCAACCCTTCACACTGGCTGGCAAAGGGAGTTGAGATGCTTTTTGGGTTCTTCCGTACACTCTTCCGTATTCTCTTTCGCATTCGCGTCACTGGCGATGCTCAGGCGCTTCGCGGCGAACGCGTTCTTATCACACCAAACCATGTTTCCTTTATCGACGGCATTCTGCTGGCACTATTTCTGCCCGTGCGTCCGGTGTTTGCGGTTTATACCTCCATCAGCCAGCAGTGGTACATGCGCTGCTCACGCCGCTGATTGATTTTGTGCCGCTCGACCCGACCAAACCGATGATGATTAAACATCTGGTGCGTCTGGTGGAGCAGGGGCGTCCGGTGGTTATTTTCCCGGAAGGGCGCATCTCGGTGACCGGTTCACTGATGAAAATCTACGACGGCGCCGGGTTTGTCGCGGCGAAGTCAAAAGCAACCGTGGTGCCACTGCGTATTGAAGGGGCGGAGCGCTCCTATTTCAGCCGTCTGAAAGGGCTGGTAAAGCAGCGCGTGTTCCCAAAAATTACGTTGCATATCCTGCCGCCAACGTCGTTACCGATGCCTGACGCGCCCCGTGCACGCGATCGCCGTAAAATTGCCGGAGAGATGCTGCACCAGATTATGATGGAAGCGCGTATGGCGGTCCGCCCGCGCGAGACGCTGTATGAATCCCTGATGTCGGCACAGCACCGTTACGGCGCGAAGAAAAACTGCATCGAAGACATCAACTTTACCCCGGATACCTATGCAAGCTGCTGACCAAAACATTGTTCGTGGGCCGTATTCTTGAGAAGTACAGTCAGCAGGGCGAAAAGATTGGCCTGATGCTGCCCAACGCAGGCATCAGTGCGGCGGTGATTTTTGGAGCCGTTTCCCGTGGCCGTATTCCGGCGATGATGAACTACACGGCGGGCGTGAAAGGGCTGACCAGCGCCATCACGGCAGCGCAAATCAAAACCGTCTTTACCTCCCGCCAGTTCCTCGACAAAGGCAAACTGTGGCATCTTCCTGAACAGCTTACCCAGGTACGCTGGGTCTTCCTGGAAGATCTTAAAGCGGACGTGACGACAGGCGACAAACTGTGGATTTTTGCTCATCTGCTGATGCCGCGTCTGGCCCAGGTGAAACAGCAGCCGGAAGACGACGCGATTATCCTCTTCACCTCTGGCTCTGAAGGTAACCCGAAAGGCGTCGTCCACAGTCACAAGAGTATTCTGGCGAACGTTGAGCAGATCAAAAGCATTGCCGACTTTACCGCGAAAGACCGGTTTATGTCAGCGCTGCCACTGTTCCACTCTTTTGGCCTGACGGTGGGGCTTTTCACGCCGTTGCTGACCGGTGCCGAAGTCTTCCTTTATCCAAGCCCGTTGCATTACCGCATTGTGCCTGAGCTGGTGTATGACCGTAACTGTACCGTGTTGTTTGGAACCTCAACCTTCCTCGGAAACTACGCGCGTTTCGCCAATCCGTATGACTTCTTCCGCGTGCGCTACGTGGTTGCTGGCGCGGAAAAACTGCAGGAGAGCACGCGACAGATCTGGCAGGACAAATTTGGTCTGCGCATCCTCGAGGGGTATGGCGTGACAGAGTGTGCGCCGGTGGTCTCTATCAACGTGCCAATGGCGGCGAAACCGGGGACAGTAGCCGAATTCTGCCTGGGCTGGATGCTCGTCTGCTGGCGGTGCCTGGTATTGAAGACGGCGGCCGGCTGCAGCTGAAAGGGCCAAACGTGATGAACGGCTATCTGCGCGTGGAAAACCCCGGCGTGCTGGAAGCACCGACCGCAGAAAACGTTAATGGCGAGATTGAAACGGGCTGGTACGACACTGGCGATATTGTACGTTTCGATGAGCAAGGCTTTGTGCAGATCCAGGGGCGTGCAAAACGCTTTGCCAAGATTGCGGGTGAAATGGTCTCGCTTGAGATGGTTGAACAGCTGGCATCGGGCGTCTCCGCCGACAAGATGCATGCCACGGTTGTGAAGAGTGATGCAAGTAAAGGCGAGGCGCTGGTACTGTTCACCACCGACAGCGAGCTTAAGCGCGACCAGTTACTGAGCTATGCCCGCGAGCACGGCATTCCGGAGCTGGCGGTACCTCGTGATATTCGCTACCTGAAACAGCTTCCGGTGCTCGGCAGCGGTAAGCCCGACTTCGTGACCCTCAAGGGCATGGTTGAACAGGCGGAACAACATAATGCGTGAGTCAGTACACACTAACACCTCTCTGCGCTCAAAAGGCATGATGGCGGTGATTGCCGCCCAGTTCCTTTCCGCTTTTGGCGATAACGCGCTGCTGTTTGCCACGCTGGCATTGCTCAAGGCTGAGTTTTACCCCGACTGGAGTCAGCCGGTTCTGCAGATGGTGTTTGTGGGCGCTTACATTATCTTTGCACCGTTTGTCGGACAGGTTGCGGACAGCTTCCCGAAAGGCCGGGTAATGATGTTTGCCAACGGCCTGAAACTGCTGGGAGCCGCCAGCATTTGTTTTGGTTTCAATCCGTTTATTGGCTATACGCTGGTCGGCATTGGCGCCGCAGCCTACTCCCCGGCGAAGTATGGCATCCTCGGGGAGTTGACCACCGGTGATAAGCTGGTGAAAGCCAATGGGCTGATGGAGTCCTCCACCATTGCGGCAATCCTGCTTGGCTCCGTCGCAGGCGGTGTCCTCGCTGACTGGCACGTGCTGGCGGCCCTCGGCGTGTGTGCCGTGGTGTACGGTGGTGCGGTAGTCGCTAACCTGTTTATTCCGAAACTGCCGGTGGCGCGTCCGGGCAATCCTGGCGCTTTAAGCGATGACCGGCAGCTTCTTCAATGCCTGCCGCGTACTGTGGCGTAACGGTGAACACGATTCTCTTTGATGGGCACCAGCATGTTCTGGGGCGCTGGCGTTACGCTGCGCTTCCTGCTGGTGCTGTGGGTGCCGGTGGCGCTGGGGATCACGGACAACGCGACGCAACCTACCTTAATGCGATGGTGGCGATCGGGATTGTGGTGGGCGCGGGGGCAGCGGCAAAACTGGTGACGCTCGACACCGTTGGCTCGCTGCATGCCGGCAGGGATCCTGATTGGCGTTGCGGTGCTTTTTTCGCGCTGCAACACGCGTTATTGTCAGCCTACGTACTGCTGATCCTGATTGGTATTCTGGGGGGCTTCTTCGTGGTGCCGCTGAATGCGCTTTTGCAGGAGCGTGGCAAGCAGACGGTCGGGGCGGGCAATGCTATTGCGGTGCAAAACCTCGGTGAAACCTGGCGATGCTGCTGATGCTGGGCCTGTATTCGCTGGCGGTTAAGCCGGCGCGCTGTGGTGGGGATTGGCGTCGGGTTCGGTGGACTGTTCGCGCTGGCGATTGCCGGCTTGTGGGTCTGGCAGCGCCGCCGCTGATTCGGGTCGTCTTCAGCGCCTTTTCACAAGCGGGTGCAAACATTAAAAACGGCAACAGAGGTTGCGTTTTGCTTTTTTACGGTGCCGGATAGGTATAAACCTGATGCACCGCGTCAATCTCCGCCAGCACGTCCTCGCTCAGGTCCAGATGGAAACTCTCAATGTTGGTTTTCAACTGTTCCATCGTCGTTGCGCCCAGCAGGGTGCTGGCCACAAACGGCTGACGGCGTACGAAGGCCAGTGCCATCTGGCAGGATCGAGCCCGTGACGCTTCGCAATATCAACGTAGGCCGCGACGGCTTTCTGCGTCTGCTCGCCGCTATAGCGGGTAAAGCGGCTGAAGAGCGTATTACGCGCGCCGGCTGGCTTCGCACCGTTTAGGTATTTACCCGTCAGCGTACCAAAGCCCAGGCAGGAATAGGCGAGCAGCTCAACCTCTTCATATTGCGTCACTTCGGCCAGACCCACTTCGTAACTGCGGTTGAGCAGGCTGTAGGGGTTCTGGATGGTGACAATGCGCGGCAGATCGTGTTTATCAGCCAGGTGCAGGTAGCGCATAACGCCAAAAGCCGTTTCGTTAGACACGCCGATGTAGCGGATTTTGCCCGCTCGCTGGCATTCGGTCAGCGCTTCCAGCGTTTCAAGCAGCGTAACGGCGGGAGCGCTTTCGTTCCAGCTGTAGCCGAGTTTACCAAAGCAGTTGGTTGGACGCTGCGGCCAGTGTACCTGGTAGAGATCAAGATAATCGGTTTGCAGGCGCTTCAGGCTGGCATCCAGCGCGGCACGGATATTCTTGCGATCGAGGATCTGGTTTGGGCGGATCCCGGCATCGCTGTTACGCGCAGGGCCGCTGACTTTCGAGGCGATAACCAGTTTTTCTCGGTTGCCGCGTTTTGCCAGCCAGTTGCCGACGTAGGTTTCGGTAAGCCCCTGCGTTTCCGGGCGTGGAGGAACAGGGTACATCTCTGCGACATCAATCAGGTTAATGCCCTGGCTGACGGCATAATCGAGTTGTGCATGGGCATCGGCTTCGCTGTTTTGTTCACCAAATGTCATCGTGCCCAACCCCAGTTGGCTTATCTCCAGAGAGCTGTGGGGGATACGGTGATAATGCATAGCCGGCTTCCTTCAATAGACATATAGACCGCGTCAGGAACCTCCCGACAAAGGAATATAAACATGGCAGAGGGGAAGCAAAAGGGGAAGAAAAAAATCAAAAAGGCCAGCAAGGTACTGACCTCTCTCTGTTTATCGCTCGATAATTTGCGAGACTTCGTCGCGATTGATCTGCATTTTATTCCCGGACTGATCGCGGTAGCTGACCAGACCGGTGTCATCATCGACTTCCGGCTTGCCGTCTGTCAGGATCATCCGGCCATCTTTTGTCGCCATCACGTAATCGCTGCTACAGCCCGATACTGCAAACGCTAATCCGACTGCTGAAATTAACACTGCCCATTTTTTCATCATTATCGTCCTCACCTGGCTCGTATCAAATCATAGTGTAGTAATAACCCGATATTTCGACAGGAGGAAGCGGTAAAATCTTAAAAACCAGGTGATTATGTTTGAGAGCTCTCAAAATAAGTAAAAAACTACGTTTTGAGTAAGAAATGGCGAGCAAGGAGCGCCCCGGTAAAGTTCTTTTTGAGATAAAAACCGCGTGGCAATGTCAGTATCGGCTCGCCCCGGGCACCGATTGCTTCCGTGAGCGCTTTACTGTTCGCCGCCTTTGGCCGCAGCTGTAACACCTCTCCGTGTCGGGCGGTGATGTGCTCAACCTGACCGAGGACAATCATATCCATCAGCTCTTCCCAGTCCAGACGCAGCTGATGCTCTTCATCTTCATCCGGACTCCACAGCAGCGGTGCGCCAACCCGGCGTTCAGCCAGCGGGATCTGACGTTCTCCTTCTACGGGGACCCAAAGCACGCGCTTCAGTTTATGGCGAACGTGACTGGTTTCCCACGTCACACCGGTATTCCCGGTTAACGGTGCAACGCAGACAAATGTCGTTTCCAGGGGCTTCCCAAGGCTATCGATGGGAATGGTTTTAACTCTACGCCCAGGGCGGCGAATCCTGCTCCGGTTTACTCCCTGCGCTTGCACCCAGCCACAGCTCCAGCAGCATGCCGATCCAGCCTTTATCCCGCTTCAGATCCTGAGGGATCGGCAGGCCAGCCATTGCCGCCAGCTCGCCAAGCGAAAAGCCAGCCAGACGCTGCGCCTGCTGTAGCAACTGGGTTTCGCTGGACGGCGGTGAAAGCAAGGGTAAAAGCGAATGCATGAAGGTAACCTTTTGATTAAAAAATACACTAAGAAATAGTCCCCTGTGGATAGAGTTTAACTTTTTCTGTACGAATATGCCATGTGCATGATTTATAGGTTTTTAGTACACTAAAAATGGATGGCGAGGGACAAAAATTCGGTTGTTCAATTCTGGTCACTGACAATGAACAGGATCTTACACCATGTTATCCACAGAAAAGTGGGATAACTGGGCATAACCCTGACTACTGTTTCAATTTACAGCCTTGACGTGCGACGAAAATCCAATTTTCAAACAAATTGTGCCTAACTTATTGGCACAATCTGTGGATAAAACCGACGCTGTTCGATCTTTCATCAGCACAACGATCCCTGATGTGACGATCGTCACGCTTAAGCGGTGTGGGTTGGTTTTATGGTGATTAACTTTATGAAAATAATGATTTTATTTTCTTTCGGCAATGGAAGGTGATTGACGGCGGCTGAGGTTGTTCATCGGTAATCAGACACTTCTTCACAACTATATCCACAGAAAAGGTGAATAAAATTCCCCTCTGAGCCGCTCATCTGTTTATAACTCTGCCTGTATTTGTGAGTTATTCAAATGTTATTAGGTTGCAGCCCTGTAAGAGAGTGGTTTACCGCCTCCCTGTAGTGTGAAACAATCATTCATATATAAGGTTTAGTTTGGGGTAGTCCGGTGATTGATGACGATGGCTACCGCCCGAACGTAGGAATAGTAATTTGTAATCGTCAGGGCCAGGTGATGTGGGCCCGTCGATATGGTCAGCACTCCTGGCAGTTCCCGCAAGGCGGGATCAACCCGGGAGAGTCCCCAGAACAAGCGATGTACCGGGAGCTGTTTGAAGAGGTTGGTTTAAGCCGAAAAGATGTTCGCATCCTGCTTCGACCCGCAACTGGTTGCGTTACAAGTTACCGAAACGTTTGGTGCGTTGGGACACAAAGCCGGTTTGTATCGGCCAGAAACAAAAATGGTTTCTACTGCAGTTGGTGGGCAACGATTCAGATATCAATATGCAAACCAGCAGTACGCCGGAATTTGATGGCTGGCGTTGGGTGAGCTATTGGTATCCTGTTCGTCAGGTCGTGTCATTTAAACGCGATGTTTACCGTAGGGTGATGAAAGAGTTCGCAAGTGTTGTCATGCAGCTTCAGGAGATCCCGCCTAAGCCGCAGAGCGCACCTGCCTGGCGACGTAAAAGAGGTTAAGCTACGCAAATCATGCTCACCCGCTTGCGAGAAATAGTCGAGAAGGTGGCCAGTGCGCCGCGTCTGAATGAGGCGCTGAACATTCTGGTTACCGACATCTGTCTTGCGATGGAGACCGAAGTCTGTTCGGTGTATCTGGCCGACCACGATCGGCGTTGCTATTACCTGATGGCGACCCGTGGTTTGAAAAAGCCACGTGGACGCACCGTAACGCTCGCGTTTGATGAAGGTATCGTTGGTCTGGTTGGGCGACTCGCCGAACCTATCAACCTTGCCGACGCGCAAAAACACCCCAGCTTTAAATATATCCCCTCCGTAAAAGAAGATCGTTTCCGCGCCTTCCTGGGCGTGCCGATTATTCAGCGCCGTCAGCTGCTTGGTGTGCTGGTGGTACAGCAGCGTGAGTTGCGTCAGTACGATGAAAGCGAAGAGTCTTTCCTCGTCACGCTGGCCACGCAGATGGCCGCGATCCTCTCCCAGTCCCAGTTGACGGCACTGTTTGGTCAGTACCGCCATACGCGTATTCGCGCGCTTCCGGCGTCGCCGGGCGTCGCTATCGCCGAAGCTGGATGGACGCCACCCTGCCGTTGATGGAGCAAGTGTACGAAGCCTCAACGCTTGATGAAGCGCTTGAGCGTGAGCGTCTCACCGCCGCGCTGGAAGAGGCGTCGAATGAGTTTCGTCGTTACAGCAAGCGCTTTGCCGCTGGGGCGCAAAAAGAGACGGCGGCCATTTTTGACCTTTACTCGCACCTTCTCTCCGATGCACGTCTGCGCCGCGAGCTTTTTGACGAAGTCGACAAAGGTGCGGTTGCGGAGTGGGCGGTTAAAAAGGTCATCGAAAAATTTGCCGAGCAGTTTGCGGCACTGACCGACGGTTACCTGAAAGAGCGGGCCGGTGATTTACGCGCCCTGGGGCAGCGTTTACTGTTCCATCTTGATGACACTATTCAGGCGCGAATGCCTGGCCAAAACGTTTTGTGCTGGTTGCCGATGAACTCTCCGCGACAACGCTGGCTGAACTGCCTCATGACCGCCTGGCGGGCGTAGTGGTACGCGATGGCGCGGCGAACTCGCACGCGGCCATTATGGTGCGTGCGCTGGATTCCACCGTTATGGGGCGGATATCCAGCCATCGGTGCTGCACCGACGCACCTGGTGGTCGACGGTTATCGCGGTGAGCTGTTGGTTGATCCTGAGCCGGTTCTGCTTCAGGAATACCAGCGCCTTATCAGCGAAGAGAATGAATTAAGCAAGCTGGCAGAGGATGACGTTAATCTGCCCGCGCAGCTCAAAAGCGGCGAGCGAATCAAAGTCATGCTCAACGCAGGTTTAAGCCCCGAGCATGAAGAGAAGCTCGGCAGCCGCATCGACGGTATCGGCTTATACCGCACCGAAATCCCATTCATGCTGCAAAGTGGCTTTCCCTCTGAAGAGGAGCAGGTCGCGCAGTATCAGGGCATGCTGCAGATGTTTAACGACAAACCGGTCACCCTGCGCACCCTTGATGTCGGGGCAGATAAACAGCTGCCGTACATGCCGATCAGTGAGGAAAACCCGTGCCTGGGCTGGCGTGGGATACGCATTACGCTCGATCAGCCTGAGATCTTCCTGATCCAGGTGCGTGCCATGCTGCGCGCGAATGCGGCGACGGGTAACCTCAGCATTTTACTGCCGATGGTCACCAGCATTGATGAGATTGACGAGGCGCGGCGTCTGATTGAGCGTGCCGGTCGTGAAGTCGAAGAGATGATTGGCTATGCGATCCCCAAACCACGAATTGGGGTGATGCTTGAAGTGCCGTCAATGGTCTTTATGCTGCCGCAGCTGGCTAACCGTGTCGACTTTATCTCGGTCGGTACCAATGACCTGACGCAGTATATTCTGGCCGTCGACCGTAACAACACGCGTGTTGCCAGCATCTATGACAGCCTGCACCCTGCGATGATCCGGGCGTTAGCGATGATCGCGCGAGAAGCCGAACAGCACGATATTGATTTGCGCCTGTGTGGTGAAATGGCCGGAGATTCGATGTGCGTTGCAATCCTGATTGGGCTGGGGTACCGCCACCTCTCCATGAACGGCCGTGCGGTTGCCCGCGTGAAGTACCTGCTGCGGCATATCGATATTGAGGATGCCCGCGAGCTGGCTGAACGCAGTCTTGAAGCGCAGCTGGCCGCCGAAGTGCGTCATCAGGTGGCTGCTTTCATGGAGCGACGCGGTATGGGCGGCCTGATTCGCGGCGGTCGCTAATACGTACTTTTCCCCTCACTCCGTCCTCGTCCTTTGTGACAGGGCGGCGGTGAGGATATAACACACTCCTCTATACACATCTTTTACATCTCTGGCGCATCCTCCGCGTCCGCCTTATGCTATGATTCGCAACTTTGGAGCCTCTGCTAACAGCAGAATCGCATTTCTACCGCTGTCCACTTTCAGCGGAATAACAACATCTTGTGGTGACAGATGAACAGTGGTTATCTGCATTTTCCGGAATTTGATCCGGTCATTTTCTCAATAGGACCTGTTTCGCTTCACTGGTACGGTCTGATGTACCTGGTCGGCTTCATTTTTGCCATGTGGCTTGCTGGCCGTCGCGCCAGTCGTCCCGGCAGTGGCTGGACCAAAAACGAAGTCGAGAACCTGCTGTATGCAGGCTTCCTTGGCGTGTTCCTGGGCGGCCGTATTGGGTATGTTCTGTTCTATAACCTCCCGGTATTCCTGAACGATCCACTCTACCTGTTCCGCGTCTGGGATGGCGGCATGTCCTTCCACGGCGGGCTGATTGGTGTGATCCTGGTGATGGTGATTTTTGCCAAACGCACCAAGCGCAACTTCTTCCAGGTGTCAGATTTTATCGCGCCACTGATCCCGTTTGGTCTGGGAGCAGGACGTCTGGGCAACTTTATCAATGGTGAGCTCTGGGGGCGTGTCGACCGAGTGTCTCCTTTACTATGCTGTTCCCGGGCTCGCGTGCAGAGGACATGGCGCTGCTGCCGTCTCATCCTGAGTGGCAATCCCTGTTCGATACTTACGGTGTTCTGCCGCGCCACATGTCTCAGCTTTACGAGCTGGCGCTGGAAGGCGTGGTGCTGTTTATCATCCTGAATCTGTTTATCCGTAAACCGCGTCCGATGGGGTCTGTCTCCGGTCTGTTCCTGATTGGCTACGGTGCATTCCGTATCATCGTCGAGTTCTTCCGCCAGCCGGATGCACAGTTCACCGGCGAATGGGTACAGTACATCAGCATGGGGCAGATCCTCTCCATTCCGATGATTGTCGCGGGTGTCATTATGATGATTTGGGCGTATCGTCGTCGTCCACAGCAACAACTTTCCTGAGGAACCATGAAACAGTATCTTGAACTGATGAAAAAAGTGCTCGATGAGGCACGCCGAAAAATGACCGTACCGGTACCGGCACGCTCTCCATTTTTGGCCACCAGATGCGCTTCAATCTGCAGGAAGGTTTTCCGCTGGTGACGACAAAGCGCTGCCACCTGCGCTCGATCATTCATGAACTGCTCTGGTTCCTGCAAGGCGATACCAACGTTTGCGTATCTGCATGAAAACAACGTCTCTATCTGGGACGAATGGGCAGATGAAAACGGCAACCTGGGCCCGGTGTATGGTAAGCAGTGGCGCGCATGGCCTACGCCGGATGGCCGCCATATTGACCAGATCACCACCGTGATGAACCAGCTGAAAAACGATCCGGACTCGCGCCGTATTATCGTTTCCGCCTGGAACGTCGGCGAGCTGGATAAAATGGCGCTGGCACCGTGCCATGCGTTCTTCCAGTTTTATGTGGCAGACGGCAAGCTCTCCTGCCAGCTCTATCAGCGCTCCTGCGACGTGTTCCTCGGCCTGCCGTTCAACATTGCCAGCTATGCGCTGTTAGTGCATATGATGGCGCAGCAGTGCGATCTGGAAGTGGGCGATTTCGTCTGGACCGGTGGGGATACCCATCTCTACAGCAACCATATGGAACAGACGCATCTCCAGCTGACCCGCGAACCGCGCACCTTGCCTAAGCTGATTATCAAACGCAAACCGGAATCCATTTTTGATTACCGCTTTGACGATTTTGAGATTGAGGGTTATGACCCTCATCCAGGCATCAAAGCGCCCGTCGCTATCTGAGGCCGTCAATCGTGACATAACCGGTGCTGTTTAGCGCCGGTTTTTTTCGCCTTCTTCCCGCTTTCCGACGCGTTATCCAGAACGTATGCAACGCACTGCAACCGCTTAACTTTCCTTGATAAGGGCTCGTAAAACGGTCATCCGTTGCTCGTCAATTCCAGGCCATTTCGCCACACTCCCGGCATGAAAAAAGAGAACGGTTTTACGCTTATCGAAACCCTGGTGGCTATCTCGCTGGTGGTCATTCTCAGCGCCTCCGGGCTATATGGCTGGGACAACTGGCAACGGCAGCAACGGCTCTGGCAAACTGCCGGGCAGGTGCGTGATTACCTGGTATTTCTGCGTAATGACGCAAACCGGCACAACCGTGACCACCAGGTCACACTGCGACGAGACAGGGGCGTCACCTGTCTGATGAGCGCATACGTGCAGGGCTGTGATAAGGGCAGTCCGTTTGTATTTATTCCCCTGTGGCCGGAGGTCACGGTAAGTGAAATAACGCCGTTATTTGGCTTCTATGGACTCAGGGATACGGCATGGGCAGGGCGAATACGCCTGCAAAGTCGTGCAGGAGAATGGCTCGTCATTGTCTCGAATGGAGGCGAATCAGGATGTGCAATGTCACCGGAGAAGGTTCATGTCCCTAAACCAGCAGGGTTTCTCACTGATGGAAGTTCTGATTGCCACGGCGATCAGCAGTCTGTTACTGATAAGCGCCTCGCGCTTTTTACCGGGCTTGCAGCGGGCTGTTTTACAGCAGTCCGGTCAGCGGGAGCTTGAGGAGGAGGTGTGGCAACGCCTTTTTTCCCTCGGCAAACAGCTTCAGCGTGCGGGGTATTGCGCCGGAAACTGTGCGGGGCAGGGACTGACGATCGGCAGGCAAGGTCGCTGTGTCATTGTACGGTGGGATGCAAACAGTAACGGTAACTGGGATAGCTCGTCTTCGGAAAACGACAGCACAGGTTTTCGTCTGGAATCAGGTGCACTGGAGACCTGCATGGGGCGACCTCGTGTGAGGGTAAAGGATGGGAGAAACTCACTGACCCCAACAGGCTTCTCATCCAGCACTTTGTGGTGAGTCAAGTTGAGCAAGCGGGGTTTGCCCCCCAGCTGAATATTGAAATGACCGCCCTTCGTCAGGGCGAGCAGGGGGCCCCCTGTCAGGCTTTTTATGGCGTCACGGGGTACAACCTGTGAACCGGCAGCGCGGAATGTCCTCGCTGGCGCTGGTGTTACTTTTACTGGTGTTGGGCACGCTGATCCTCACCGGCCTCAATCAGCAGCTGACCACGTTTAGCGCACTGGTGGGCGGTGAGAGCCGCTCGGTTCAACAGCAGGCATCCGTGCAGTCAGCGCTTGAATGGGGACGCGTTCAGAGCTGGTTATCTGAGCCTGAGATCCAGTGCAAAAAGGTATCGGCGTGGCGAGTTTGCCTGCGGCTACTGAATGAAGCGCGTGTGCTGCTTATCGCCGGGAGTGATGACCTGCTGCTATGGCGCAGAGGCGAAATCATCGACGGTAAGATCTATTTCTCGCCACACGGCTGGAGTGATTTTTGTCCGCTTAAGGAGAGTGCGTTATGCCAGCTGCCGTGAGCAGAGAAAAAGGCTTTAGCATGGTTGAGGTACTACTGGCGATGATGCTGCTGGTGATGATTGTCACGGCACTGTCGGGTTATCAGCGGGCACTGGCGACGCGGTTCTCCATTTTTAATCAGTATCGTCAGCTCTGGCACCATGCTGGAATCAGTCTCAGCTTTCAACAATTGCTCTCCCGGCAGGCTGGCAGGTCAGTCGGGGGCAGACAACACTCTCTGGATGTGTCAGCATCACGGTTACACTTATTTCTCCTCTGGGGCGGCGCGGCGAGATGACGCGTCTGCATTGCCCGGTTAGCCAGTAGTCGGGAGCGTCTATGTTAAGGGTCTACCACTCAAATCGTCTGGATGTGCTGGAAGCGCTGATGGAATTTATCGTTGAGCGCGAGCGGCTTGACGATCCTTTTGAGCCAGAAATGGTGCTGGTGCAGAGCACCGGTATGGCGCAGTGGCTGCAGATGTCGCTTTCGCGTAAATTCGGCATTGCCGCAAATATCGATTTCCCGCTGCCCGCGAGTTTTATCTGGGAGATGTTTGTCCGCGTGTTGCCGGACATCCCGGAACAGAGTGCCTTCAACAAGCAAAGCATGAGCTGGAAGCTGATGGCATTGTTGCCGGACATGCTGCAGCATGATGAATTCGTCATGCTACGCCACTACCTCAATGACGACACCGATAAACGCAAGCTGTTCCAGCTGGCATCGCGCACCGCCGATCTCTATGACCAGTATCTGGTGTATCGCCCGGAATGGCTGACTCGCTGGGAAGCGGGCGAGCGGGTCGACGGGTTACCGGAGGCGCAAGTCTGGCAGGCACCGCTCTGGAAAGCGCTGGTGGAACACACTGAGAAACTCGGCCAGCCGAAGTGGCACCGTGCAAACCTCTACCAGCGGTTTATCTCCATACTGGAAAACAGCGCTGAGCGACCAGCCGGCTGCCCTCTCGCGTGTTTATCTGCGGCATCTCGCGCTGCCACCGGTGTATTTGCAGGCGCTGAGTGCGCTGGGTAAACACATCGACATACATATCCTCTTTACCAATCCGTGTCGCCAGTACTGGGGCGACATTCAGGATGAACGCTGGCTTTCGCGGCTGGTGTCTCGCCAGAGACGACGCCTGTTTGAAGAGCGTACCGTGCCACTGTTTAAAGACAGCGCGTCTGCCGCACAGCTATTTGATGAGCACGGCATTCAAAACCTGCCAAACCCGCTGCTTGCCTCTTGGGGAAAGCTGGGCCGTGACTACATTCACATGCTCTCAGACATCACGTCGTCAGGCGAAGGGGATGTGGATGCCTTCGTCGAGATCGCTCCGGATAGCCTGCTGCATAATATCCAGCTCGACATTCTGGATCTCGAAAACCGCGCCGTCATGGGCGTTACGGCGAAAGAATTTGAACGCAGCGACAGTAAGCGCAAGCTGGACGGCGACGATCGCAGCGTCACGATCACGTTTGCCACAGCCCTCAGCGCGAGGTTGAAGTCCTTCACGATCAACTGCTGGCGATGTTGCAGGACGATCCTGAGTTGACGCCACGTGACATTGTGGTGATGGTGGCGGATATCGACAGTTACAGTCCCTTTATTCAGGCTGTTTTTGGGAGTGCGACGGGTGAACGCTACCTGCCGTACGCCATTTCTGACCGACGGGCCCGCCAGTCTCATCCGGCCTTGCAGGCCTTTATTACTTTGCTTTCATTACCGGATAGCCGGTTTATCTCCGAAGATGTCCTGGCATTACTGGATGTCCCAGTCCTGGCCGCACGTTTCAATATCAATGAAGAGGGGCTGCGCTACCTTCGTCAGTGGGTTAACGAGTCCGGCGTACGCTGGGGCATTGATGATGACAACGTTCAGGCGTTCGAGCTTCCTCCTACCGGCCAGCACACCTGGCGGTTTGGCCTGACGCGTATGCTGCTGGGCTATGCGATGGAAAGCAGCCAGGGCGAGTGGAATGAAGTCCTGCCCTACGATGAGTCCAGCGGGTTGATCGCTGAGCTGGTCGGTCATTTAGCTTCCCTGCTGATGCAACTTAACCGCTGGCGGCTTGAGTTGATGCAGCCGCGTCCGCTGGATGCGTGGCTCCCGGTTTGCAGGGCATTGCTCAATGATTTCTTCCTGCCGGACAGTGATACCGAAGCCGCTATGGCGCTCATTGAAACGCAGTGGCAGGCAATCGTCGAAGAGGGCGTGAGTTCCCACTATAACGAGGCTATTCCGTTGTCATTGCTGCGCGATGAGCTGACGCAACGGCTCGATCAGGAGCGAATTAGCCAGCGTTTCCTGGCAGGCCCAATCAATATTTGCACCCTGATGCCAATGCGTTCTATCCCGTTCAAAGTGGTGTGCCTGCTCGGAATGAATGACGGTATATACACGCGCCTGGCGCCGCTGGGTTTTGATCTGATGAGTGCGAATCCAAAGCGGGGCGATCGTAGCCGTCGTGACGATGACCGTTATCTCTTCCTTGAGGCGCTCATTTCGGCTCAACGTCAGCTGTATATCAGCTATATCGGCCGCTCTATCCAGGACAACAGCGAGCGCTTTCCTTCTGTTCTGGTGCAGGAACTGGCGGATTATATCGGGCAGAGCCACTATCTGGCGGGGGATGAAGCCCGTAACTGTGATGAAAGCGCGCAGCGGGTGAAGGCGCATATCACCCGCTTCCATAGCCGCATGCCGTTTGACCCGGTGAACTACGTGGTCAGCGATCATCAGAGCTATGCCCACGAATGGCTGCCTGCGGCGAAAAAAGAGGGGAGAGCGCATACCGATTTCATTCAGGAGCTTGATCCTCGTCCGATAGACACCCTGACCTTTGAACAGCTTCAGCGGTTTTGGGGGCATCCGGTACGCGCTTTCTTCCAGCAACGGTTACAGGTCAATTTCCGTTCTGAAGAGAGTGAAATTCCTGATGCAGAGCCGTTTACGCTGGAAGGACTGGAGCGTTATCAGTTAAACCTGCAGCTGCTGAACGCGCTGGTTGAAGAGGAAGATGCCGACAAGCTTTACCGCCGCTACCGTGCTGCGGGGCAGTTACCCTACGGGGCGTTCGGAGAAATTGTCTGGGAGGCGCAGCGCCAGGAGATGGAAGCTCTGGCAGAACGCGTGAGGGAATGCCGGCAACCCGGAACCAGTATTGAAATCGATCTCAACTGCCAGGGTGTGCAGCTCACGGGCTGGCTAACTCAGGTACAGCCGGATGGGCTCCTGCGCTGGCGTCCTTCCATGCTTAGCGTTTCACAAGGTTTGCAACTCTGGCTCGAACATCTTGTCTACAGTGCTGGCGGCCATAAAGCGAAAGCCGTATTTTTGTCCGCAAAGAGGGCGAATGGCGCTTTCCGCCGATGGACGCAGAGCAGGCGTTACGTTATTTATCCTTGTACGTTGAAGGCTACCTGCGGGGAATGAATAAACCGCTCCTGCTACTGCCCGAGAGCGGTGGCGCCTGGATAAAAGCTTGTTATGACGCACAGAATGATGCCATGTTAACGGATGACGCTTCACTGCAGAAAGCACGGAGTAAATTCATGCAGGCGTATGAAGGTAACATGATGGTGCGCGGCGAAGGTGAGGATGTCTGGTATCAACGTTTATGGCGAACGCTTGAGCCTGAATACTTCGAGGCTATCACGGAAGAAGCACAACGCTACCTGTTACCGTTGTTCAAATTTAATCAGTCCTGAGTGCTGTATAAAAATTGCGCAGCATGGGGTGTTCATTTATGATGCACTTCTTATCACGGACTGATGTACCCAAAGAAAGAGATGTTGGTGAGTCCAGCACGCAGTTTGTTAATGATGTAGCCGTGATAAAGAGGTCGTAATGCCAGGCAGCACCTTGTTCAAAGCGTTTGTTTTGTTTGTCGCCCTTTGGGCACCTTTCACTCAGGCAGGCTCCGGTTGGCAACCCATTCAGGAAACTATCCGTAAGAGCGAAAAAGATACCCGTCAATATCAGGCTATCCGCCTTGATAACGGGATGACTGTGCTGCTGGTTTCCGATCCGCAGGCGGTAAAATCCCTGTCGGCACTGGTGGTGCCGGTTGGGTCGCTGGAAGATCCGGAAGCCCACCCTGGGCTTGCACACTATCTGGAACATATGACGCTTATGGGTTCCAAAAAATACCCACAGCCAGATAGCCTGTCCGAATTTCTCAAAATGCATGGCGGCAGCCACAACGCCAGCACGGCGCCGTACCGTACAGCCTTCTATCTCGAAGTTGAGAATGATGCGCTGGGAGGTGCAGTGGATCGTCTGGCGGATTCTATCGCGGCTCCCCTGCTGGATAAAAAATACGCTGACCGCGAGCGCAATGCCGTTAATGCTGAACTGACCCTTGCCCGTACGCGAGACGGGATGCGTATGGCGCAGGTGAGTGCAGAAACCATTAACCCGGCGCACCCGGGATCGCGTTTTTCCGGCGGTAACCTGGAGACGCTGAGCGATAAACCGAACAGCCCGGTGCTGGATGCCCTGCATGCTTTTCGCGATAAATACTACTCCGCCAATCTGATGAAAGCGGTCATCTACAGCAACAAACCGTTGCCTGAGCTGGCAAGCATGGCGGCACAGACGTTTGGCCGGGTACCGAATAAAAATATCGACCTGCCGCAGATAAACGTTCCTGTGGTCACGGACGCGCAAAAAGGGATCGTTACCCACTACGTTCCTGCACTGCCGCGTAAAGTGTTACGCGTTGAGTTCCGCATTGATAACAATACGGCGCAGTTTCGCAGCAAAACCGATGAACTGGTCACCTACCTGATTGGCAATCGTAGCCCGGGAACACTTTCTGACTGGCTGCAAAAACAAGGGCTGGTGGAAGGTATCCGTGCCGACTCCGATCCGGTTGTGAACGGCAACAGCGGCGTGCTGGCGATCTCCGCCACCCTGACTGACAAAGGTCTGGCTCACCGTGATGACGTCGTGGCGGCTATCTTCAGCTATCTCTCTTTGCTGCGCGATAAAGGCGTCGATAAACGCTACTTTGATGAACTGGCGCACGTGCTGGATCTCGATTTCCGTTATCCGTCCATTACCCGCGACATGGATTACGTTGAATGGCTGGCGGATACCATGATCCGTGTGCCGGTGGAACATACCCTCGACGCGGTCAATATTGCCGACCAGTATGACGCCGACGCTGTAAAAGCCCGCCTGGCGATGATGACGCCGCAGAATGCCCGCGTCTGGTATATCAGCCCGAACGAACCGCATAACAAAATGGCCTATTTTGTCGATGCCCCTTACCAGGTGGATAAAATCAGTGACCAGACCTTCGCCAACTGGCAGAAAAAGGCCGGTGAGATCGCGCTTAAATTGCCGGAGCTGAACCCCTACATTCCGGATGATTTCTCGCTGATTAAAACCACGAAAGCCTATCCGCACCCGGAACTTATCGTTGATGAGCCGAGCTGCGCGTGGTGTATACGCCAAGCCGCTATTTCGCGAGTGAACCGAAAGCCGATGTGAGCGTGGTTCTGCGTAACCCAAAAGCAATGAACAGCGCTAAAAATCAGGTGATGTTTGCGCTCAATGACTACCTTGCCGGTATCGCACTCGATCAGCTTAGCAATCAGGCGGCCGTCGGCGGGATAAGCTTCTCGACCAACGCCAATAACGGTCTGATGGTCAATGCCAACGGCTACACCCAGCGTCTTCCGCAGCTGTTCCAGGCGTTACTGGAAGGTTATTTCAGCTATACCCCGACGGAAGAGCAACTTGAGCAGCCAAATCCTGGTATGCGCAGATGATGGATCTGCCGAGAAAGGTAAAGCGTATGACCTGGCGCTCATGCCGACGCAAATGCTTTCGCAAATTCCCTATTTCCAGCGCGAAGATCGCCGGGCGCTACTGCCCTCTATCACCTTAAAAGATGTGCTGGCGTATCGTGATGCGCTGAAAACGAACACGCGTCCGGAGTTCCTTATCGTCGGGAATATGAGTGACGTACAGGCCAAAACACTGGCAGAAAATGTCCGTACGCAGCTTGGTTCGAAAGGCGACGAGTGGTGCCGCAACCAGGACGTACTGGTTGAGAAAAAACAGAATGTGATTTTTGAAAAGGCGGGTAACAGCACGGATTCTGCCCTGGCCGCTGTGTTTGTACCCACGGGTTATGATGAATTCACCAGTACCGCGCAGAGTGCGGTGCTGGGGCAGATTATTCAGCCGTGGTTCTACAACCAACTGCGTACAGAAGAGCAGCTTGGTTACGCGGTCTTTGCCTTCTCCATGAACGTAGGTCGCCAGTGGGGGCTGGGCTTCCTGCTGCAAAGCAGTGATAAACAGCCTGCTTATCTCTGGCAGCGTTATCAGGCATTTTTCCCACAGGCGGAAGCGAAGCTGCGGGCGATGAAGCCGGAGGAATTTGCACAGATTCAGCAGGCCGTCATCGCGCAGGTGATGCAGCCGCCGCAGACGCTGGGTGAAGAAGCATCACAACTGAGCAAAGATTTTGATCGCGGTAATCTGAAATTTGATTCGCGTGATAAAGTAGTGGACCGAGATAAACAGCTGACGCCGCAGAAGGTTGCTGATTTCTTCCACCAGGCGGTGGTTAAACCGCAGGGAATGGCGATTCTGTCGCAGGTTTCCGGTAGTCAGAACGGGAAAACGGACTACGTTAACCCGAAAGGCTGGACGATCTGGAAGAGCGTCAGCGCGCTGCAGCAATCTATTCCCTGGAGTAAGAAAGAATGACCGATACCGCTGAGCCCCTTAATCCTTACGTTTACCTCTACAGGGTGAACGATTGATTGAAGCCTCAGCGGGAACGGGAAAAACCTTCACCATTGCCGCGCTCTATCTGCGTCTTCTGTTAGGCTTGGTGGTAACGCCGCTTTTCCACGTCCGTTAAGCGTGGAAGAGCTGCTGGTGTCACCTTCACCGAGGCCGCTACCGCTGAGCTGCGCGGTCGTATTCGTGCCAATATTCATGAGCTGCGCATCGCCTGCCTGCGCCAGACCACGGATAACCCTCTCTACGCCAGCCTTCTTGAAGAGATTGCAGATAAGCAGCAGGCCGCCCAGTGGCTGCTGTTGGCGGAACGGCAGATGGACGAAGCGTCCGTTTTCACCATTCATGGTTTTTGTCAGCGCATGCTGAGCCTGAATGCGTTTGAATCCGGAATGCTGTTTGAACAGCAGCTCATTGAAGATGAATCTGTGCTTCGCTATCAGGCCTGTGCGGATTTCTGGCGTCGCCACTGTTACCCTTTATCGCGCGATATCGCTGAAGCGGTCCATGCGTTGTGGAAAGGTCCCGAAGAGCTTCTTCGCGCTATCGACCGTTATCTTCAGGCGAAGCGCCGGTTATCAAATCTCCGCCACCTGCAGACGAAACGCTGGCTTCACGTCATGAAAAGATTGTCGGAAAAATTGCTGCGCTCAAGCAACAATGGAATGCGTCCGTCGGTGAGATTGAGGCGATCATCGAAAACTCCGGGATCGACAGACGTAAATTTAACCGCGCAACCAGGGTAAATGGATCGAGAAGATCAGCGCCTGGGCGCAGGAAGAGACGCGCGGTTATCAGCTTCCGGACGCACTGGAGAAATTCTCGCAGCGTTTTTTGATTGAGCGGACTAAAGCCGATGGCATTGTGCCTGAGCATCCCCTGTTTGTTGCGATTGAATCGCTGCTCGCTGAGCCACTCACGCTCAATGACCTGATGATCACCCGCGCCATGACGGAAATTCGCGAAGCCGTATCACGTGAAAAACGTCGCCGTGGCGAACTGGGTTTTGACGATATGTTGAGCCGCCTTGATGCGGCGCTGTGCAGTGAAAACGGCGAAGCCCTTGCCTGCGCGATCCGTACCCGCTTCCCGGTAGCGATGATTGACGAATTTCAGGATACGGACCCTCAGCAGTACCGTATTTTCCGCCGCATCTGGCGACAACAGCCCGACACCGCGCTGTTGTTAATCGGCGATCCGAAACAGGCCATTTACGCCTTCCGCGGTGCGGATATTTTCACCTACATGAAGGCCCGCAGTGAGGTAGAGGCGCACTATACGCTGGATACCAACTGGCGCTCTTCCCCGGGCATGGTGCAAAGCGTCAATGCGCTGTTTAGCCGCATGGATACGGCGTTTATGTTCCGTGAGATCCCCTTTCAGCCGGTAAAGTTTGCCGCAAAAAACCGCTCGCTGCGTTTCGAATTCAACGGGGTGACGCAGCCCGCCATGAACTTCTGGCTGCTTGACGGTGAAGGCTGTGGCGTCGCGGACTATCAAAACGCCATGGCTCAGCATTGTGCCGCGCAGATCCGTGACTGGCTCAGCGCTGGTGCGCGTGGCGAGGCGCTGTTGTGGAAGGAAAATGAGTCAGCCCCCGTGAAGGCGTCTGATATCACGGTGCTGGTGCGAAGTCGTCAGGAGGCGTCGCTGATCCGCGATGCGCTTACCCTGCTGAACATCCCGTCCGTGTACCTCTCAAACCGTGACAGCGTTTTTGAAACCCTGGAAGCACAGGAGATGCTGTGGCTGCTTCAGGCCGTGCTGTCCCCGGAGCGCGAAAGTACGCTTCGCAGCGCACTAGCCAGCGCAATGCTCGGTCTGACGCCCGTGACATTGATGCACTCAATAATGACGAAGCCGCATGGGATGCGGTCGTCGAAGAGTTCGTTCACTACCGTGAGCGATGGCAGAAGCGCGGTGTGATGGCGATGGTGCGCGAGCTCATGGCGAAGCGACACCTTGCGGAGAATATGCTCGCGACAGCAGGCGGTGAACGCCGTCTGACCGACATTTTACATATCAGTGAGCTGTTGCAGGAGGCGGGCACGCAGCTTGAAAGCGAACATGCTCTGGTGCGCTGGCTGGCGCAACAGATTGCCGACCCAAACAGCAACGCCTCCAGCCAGCAGATGCGTCTTGAGAGTGATAAACATCTGGTACAGATCGTCACGATTCACAAGTCGAAAGGCCTGGAGTATCCGCTGGTCTGGCTGCCGTTTATCGCCAATTACCGCGTGCAGGATCAGGCCTTTTACCACGATCGCGAGTCGTTCGACGCGGTGCTCGATCTCAGTAAAGCGGAGTCCAGCGTTGAGCTGGCCGAGGCCGAACGTCTGGCGGAAGATTTACGCCTGCTCTACGTGGCATTGACCGTTCGGTCTGGCACTGCAGCCTGGCGTGGCGCCGCTATTCCGCCGTCGTGGCGACAAGTCGGGGGAGAGCGATTTCCAACCTGAGCGCGCTGGGGCGACTCATTCAGCTCGGCGAGCCCAAAGATGCTGCCGGATTACGCCAGTGCATCGAGTCGCTGTGCGGCGAGCATGTTGCACTGCACATTCCGTCGCCACCCGATAACAGCCGCTGGCAGATGCCGGACTGGCGGGAATCTGAACTGGAAGCCCGGCAGATTCTGCGCACCATTGCCGACGACTGGCGCGTTACCAGCTACTCCGGGTTACAGCAGCACGGCAGAGCATTGCGCAGGACCTGATGCCAAAGCTGGATATTGATGCCGCCGGAGCCGGTAGCGTACCGGTTGAGCCTGCGCTTACGCCGCATCAATTTCCACGCGGCGCGTCACCGGGAACCTTTTTGCATAGCCTGTTTGAAGAGCTTGATTTTACCCAGCCTGTCTCTGACGAATGGGTCCTGAAGATGTTACAGAGTGGGGGCTATGATGCACAATGGCAGCCGGTCCTCACCGAGTGGATCCGCGCTATTCTGCACGCCCCGCTCACGGCAGAGGGCCTCTCTCTCAGCCAGTTGACCGCCAAAGATAAACAGGTGGAGATGGAGTTTTACCTTCCCATCGCCAGCCCGCTGCGGGCTGACGCGCTTGATGCGGTGATCCGCGAGTATGACCCGTTGTCTGCCGGTTGCCCGCCGCTGAACTTCCGCCAGGTGCAGGGGATGTTAAAAGGCTTTATCGACCTGGTTTTCCGTCACGAAGGGCGCTACTACCTGCTGGATTACAAATCAAACTGGCTGGGTGAGAACAGCGAAGCCTACACCCAGCAGGCGATGGCATCCGCCATGCAAATGCATCGCTACGATCTGCAGTACCAGCTCTATACTCTGGCGCTGCATCGTTATCTGCGCCATCGCATTGCTGACTACCGTTACGAAGAGCACTTTGGCGGGGTGATTTACCTTTTCCTGCGCGGTGTGGATGCGGCTGACCCGCGTTCAGGCATCTTTAGCACACGCCCGCATGCGGCACTGATTGAGAAAATGGATAACTTATTTGCAGCAAACACGGAGGAAGTGGCATGACGATGCAGGAATTGTTGCTGGAAGCGGTAGAACAGCGACTACTGCGCCACCTGGACGTACAGTTCGCCATGATGGTGTCCGGTGATGAGCCTGCCGTGATGCTCGCCGCTGCCATCCTGAGTAAAGACGCAGGGGAAGGGCACGTTTGCCTGCCGCTTTCGCGTCTGGCGATGGATGAGAAAATGCCCGCGGCCCTGCAGTCCTGTTTTGCACTGCTGGGAGAATCCGTGGACTGGCCGACGGTGTTGCACCGTTCGCCTGCCGTCAGCGCAGCCGATAGCCAGACACCCATGATCCTGACGGGCGATCGTTTGTATCTCAACCGACTGTGGCGTAATGAACTGGCGGTCGCGCGTTTTTTCAGCGAGACCAATGCGCCTCTTCCCTGCGATGAAGACCAACTGCGGCAAACGCTGGATACCTTGTTTACCTCTGTTGAGGCGACAGACTGGCAGAAAGTGGCGGCGGCCGTGCCTTAACACGGCGGATCTCCGTCATCTCTGGCGGCCCGGGAACCGGTAAAACTACCACCGTGGCCAAACTGCTTGCCGCCCTGATTCAGTTATCGGGTGAGCAAAAGTGCCGTATTCGTCTGGCGGCCCCTACCGGCAAAGCGGCGGCACGCCTGACCGAGTCGTTAGGTGGTGCGCTGCAGAAGTTGCCACTCACCGGGGAGCAGCTTGCCCTTTTCCCAAACGAAGCCAGCACGCTGCACCGGCTGCTGGGTGCTCAGCCGGGAAGCCAGCGTCTGCGTTATCACGCCGGTAACCCGTTGCACCTGGATGTGCTGGTGGTGGATGAGGCGTCAATGATCGACCTGACGATGATGGCGCGGTTGATTGATGCTCTGCCAGCGCACGCCCGCGTCATTTTCCTGGGCGATCGCGACCAGCTTGCCTCGGTGGAAGCCGGGGCGGTGCTGGGAGATATCTGCACTTATGCAAGCCTGGGATATACCGCTGAACGCGCTGAGGAGCTGTCCCGTCTGACCGGCTGTTCGCTCGCCAGTGAAAACCATTCCCTGGCGGGGGCGCTGCGCGACAGCCTGTGCCTGCTGCAAAAAAGCTACCGTTTCGGCAGCGACTCGGGCATCGGTCAGCTGGCTTCGGCTGTGAACAGAGGCGACCGGCAGATGACCTGTGCGGTATTTGACGGTCAATTCACCGATATCGAGAAAAAATCGCTGCAAACCGGGGAAGAGTATCAGGCGATGCTTGATGACGCCTGCAGGGGTATCAGCATTTCCTGACGGGTGTACAACAGCAATGCACGCCCGCACAGGCGCTCGCCGCCTTTGGCGAGTATCAGCTACTGTGCGCACTGAGGGAAGGGCCATTTGGCGTAAGCGGTCTGAACGACAGGTTCGAACAGCTGCTGGGCCAGAAACGCAAAATCCACCGCACCCCGCACTCGCGCTGGTATGAGGGACGCCCGGTGATGATCGCCCGCAACGATAGCGCGCTGGGGTTGTTTAACGGGGATATCGGGATTGCCCTCGATCGTGGACTGGGGCTGCGCGTCTGGTTCCAGATGCCGGATGGAAGCGTGAAGTCCGTTCAGCCAGCCGTCTGCCTGAACATGAACGGCCTGGGCAATGACGGTGCATAAGTCTCAGGGCTCCGAGTTCAACCATGCGGCGCTGATCCTGCCGACACAGCTTTCGCCCGTTATTACCCGCGAACTGATTTATACCGCCATTACGCGCGCGCGTCAGCGCCTGTCGCTGTATGCCGATGAGCGCGTACTGCTACAGGCGATTGCCACCCGCACGGAACGTCGAAGCGGCCTGAGCGCGATATTTGAATCCCTTTAAGCGATAGCCCCCACCGGGTGGTGAGGGCTTCGTATTATCCCAGATCGGCCATCAGCACTTTTGACCGGCGCTGATAGTTGTACATCTCTTTCTTACTCTCCGGCAGTGTTCAATGTCCACCGGTGTAAATCCGCGCTCCTGGAACCAGTGAATGCTGCGCGTAGTCAGCACGAACAGCTTGTTCAGCCCCATCTGACGCGCCTGAGCCGCCACGCGCTCAAGCAGCATTTCACCCCGTGAAGAGCTCCGGTAGTCAGGATGCACCGCCACGCAGGCCATTTCTCCGATCTGCTCTTCCGGGAACGGGTAGAGAGCGGCGCAGGCAATGGTCAGGTTATCGCGCTGAATAATGGTGAATTTGTCGATCTCCATCTCCAGCTGTTCGCGGGAGCGCCGAACCAGAATGCCTGCTGTTCCAGTGGGCGAATCAGCTCCAGAATTCCGCCAATATCATTGATGGTGGCGCGACGGATCTGCTCCGCGCTCTCCATCACAATCTGGGTGCCGATACCATCGCGGGAGAACAGTTCCTGCAGCAGGGCACCGTCTTCCTGATAGCTGATCAGGTGGCTACGACGCACGCCGCTGCGGCAGGCCTTCACGGCACCGCGCAAAAAACGCACGGTACCCGAGTGGTAATCCCCTTCGGCTTCCAGCGCTTCCACGCGAGCCTGGGCCTCGTTCGGGAAGAGCTCTGGCACAATCACCCCTTCATCATTCACGACGCCCTGGGAAGAGCAAAACCCAATCATTTTCTCCGCCTTCAGCTTGATGGCCAACTGAGTGGCAATCTCTTCTGAGGTGAGGTTAAAGCTTTCACCGGTCACGGACACTGCCACAGGCCCCATCAGCACGATGGCACCGCTGTCCAGCTGGCGGTGAATGGCCTCTTCATCGATACGACGAATACGTCCGCTATGGCAATAGTCCACGCCATCGTCCACGCCGAGAGGCTGAGCGATGATAAAATTGCCGCTCACAACGTTGATGTGCGCGCCCTGCAGCGGTGTGTTGTTAAGGCTCATCGACAGGCGAGCGGTGATATCCAGCTGCAGCAGACCCGCCGCCTGTTTCACCAGCTCAAGGGTTTTCGCATCCGTGACGCGGGTATGTTTATGGTAAATCGGCTCGTGGTGATGCGCGGCCAGGTTCGCATCAATCTGCGGGCGCGCGCCATACACCACAACCAGGCGGATCCCGAGGCTGTGCAGCAGGCCAATGTCATTGACGATGCTGGAAAAGTTTTCATGCTCAATGGCTTCGCCGCCGAGCATGATGACAAACGTTTTTCCCCGATGGGCGTTGATATAGGGAACAGAATGGCGGAATCCCTGGACCAGTTCGGTTCTACGTTCCTTCACCATGACACAACCCTTAATGAATGTTTATTCGTAATT